>Ga0181392_1000075_pt1 | contig 31693 bp, 41 predicted proteins | sample 15SPOviralmetaG_FD_130083 | JGI IMG/M metagenome (GOLD analysis project Ga0181392, IMG submission 130083) | Marine viral communities from the oligotrophic San Pedro Time Series (SPOT) site, San Pedro Channel, CA, USA - 15 SPOT_SRF_2010-09-15 | ecosystem: Environmental > Aquatic > Marine > Strait... | reverse complement strand
TTGGGTTCGTCTGAGGTTAAAATACATTCTCCTTTTCTGAAACTACCTTTATCTCGTTTACCTTCTCTGTTATAAAGGCATTTTTGTTTTTTTTCGGGTTTTCCTCCAAGTTCTTCTTGAAACGGCGCCTGCTGCGGCTTCTGCGGTGGGATATCCTCTGCTTGTGTCTGTTTGATCTTGTCATAATGTTTCATCATGCAACTTATTATATTCTCTTTTTTTTGGTTACATTTACAATCATAATCTTTAATATGTTTAAATTTTGTGCACATTTCTCGTATCTCATTATAAGTCATTTTTTTCAAATCGTCTTGAAATTTGATAAAGTCTGTGTTAGGGTTAGAATTAACTTCTGAAGTTCGACCTAAACCCATTGCACTGCCTGCTACACCTGCTACACTTCGACCTAAACCCATTGCACCGCCTACTGCACTTGCTACAGTTCGACCAGCTGAAAAAAAACCTCCTGCTACACTTCGACCAGTTGACAAAAATGAAGAGCCAGATTTCTTTTTCGACGAAGACTTGGGTTGTTGCTTTGTTTGCGAAACTGTGTCTGGCGAAACTGCTCCTGGTTGCGCCGTTACAGCAGCAAGTGCCTCTTTTCCTTTAATCACCACAGTAATATCATTTAAAAGATTTTCAACCTCAAGTTTTGTCTGACTATCTGAAGATTGTATACTTTTTCTTAACCTTTGAATCTGCTCAATCAAATTCGCCTTTTCCTTTTGATCTTTTTTTTGTAATTCTGCAAGCTCACTTTCCAGATCTTTTACTTTTTTTTTATGTTTTTTAATTTCACCAGTTGCGTTTCTTTGAAATTCTTCTTGTCTACCAGCTGCTTGAGTGTTGAATTGATTTATTTGTTGTCGAAGTTTGGCGATTATGTTTACATCGTCCTTTAGTTTTTTTTGGATTTTTTCAACCTCTGCCACTTTGGCCGATAAATCAACGTTTAGTTTCTTAATTGCGTTTTCATGTGCTAATTTGCTTTCACTATTAGATTTTTCCAACTTTGCAATTACAGCTGACAACCTTTTCAATTCTTCGGGCTTAGCCACGTTTGCCGCAGCGGCTTTTAGACTTCCAATCGCCGCAGCATGTTCTTGTTCTTTTTCTTCATTCGACTTTTTAAGTTGAAAAACATTTGCATTTAGACTTAGAATTTCTGCCTTTTTTTCTTTGATAATTTTTTCTTGTGCCGCCAATTTTTTCGCCAAACCAGCATATTGTACCAGTTTTTCAGAATGTTTGCTTCTTAGGTTTTTCATTTCTGTAGCATGCTTTTGTTTAAGTGCAGCAATCTTCTCTACAGTTGCCTTTGTGCTTTTGCTTGCTACTTCTTCAGCTATCTTGACTTTTTCGTCAAATTCTGTTGATGATGTTGTAGCTTTCTTTTTCAGCTCCGACACTAGCTTCTGCAAACCAAGAATTTGACTTCTGCCTTTTCGCATTAAATTCCAGTAGTCGACCTGAGCCTTTGTGGCACAAATGTTTTCTCCAAAACTATTCATATACTCTTCAGTGTATGGACGGACGTTACAATTCATCATGTTTATTTAACTTAAAGATTTTTTTTTCAAATAAGTTTTTTCGGTTTTTTAAGTTTGCGTAACCTAGGAATACAAACCTGTTTACAAAAAAGATAGTCAATCACAAAATCGCTAAACATGTTATTCACGATATTATCCAAAATCTCCAGCGTTGTATTGCAAAATTCACTGTTTTTGCATGTGTTTTTGAATTCGCGTTTGAGACGTTTATAAATTATCTTGTCGATACAAAAAACATATGTAAAACTAATTAAAAAATCATTTATCTTTTCATTGTCAACTATTAGAAGAACAGAATACAAATCGCTCTTTTCTTCGTTCATAATTCGTGCCATCGTATTAAAACTTAAACGAATTTTTTCGCTTGTCGCATCGAGAAAAAGATAACGCCAACTTTTTTGAAAACGGCGAAAACATTCCTCTTCGTATCCCTTTGCAATTTTCGAAAGTCTTTTCAGCTCAACAGAATCATAATTTCTTTTTATATACGGATCGCTAGGTACTTGCTGCTTGCCCACCCATTTAGCCAGAAAAACTGGATCGTAGAAAATACGAAGGCCATTATTTGTAACCACAACAAATTTTTTTTTTATTTCTTTTTTGCATTTAAACGAAATAGGACAACGATCGTTTAAAAATTTCTTTTTCCTGAAAAAACGCTGAATCTTCGTCGCCGCGACATTTCTTTTTCTAGTCGACATAACTTTATTTAATAAAATATTTTTTTATTCACTTTCTAGCGTTTTTCCATTTTTTCAACGCGGCTTTCACCATTTTAGGATGCATGCCTTTCATACGACGGCGTAGCTCACTCTCGCTTTTTGCAGGAGCTCGTTTGCGCTTAGATTTGAAACGAATTCTTTGTCCGCTCTTGGTTCGAAACGAAACAATACGAGATCTTGACCGCCTATTCTTGCTGCGTTTTTTTCTCGACTTACTGCGCTTGCTTCTGCTACGTCTCTTGGACCGTCGCTTCTTACGAGACCTGGACCGACGCTTCAAAGAGCGACAGCGATGTCCTCCGTTTTTTCTCTTTTTTAAAGTACAACTTTTTCGGTTGAGACAATAGGTCTTTTCCCTTGGTGTTCTGGCGTGGAGCTTACCACAGGGTCTCGTTTTAGATTTTTTCGGTCGTCCCATAATTTATTTAACAAAAAGAAAAAAAAATCTAACTTCGTTGAAAACAAAAAAAAAAATAATTTTTCTTATTCAAATGATTCAAGCCAAAAAAATAGAATTGAAAACACTAATTTTTATTGAACAAAATTTCGAATGTTTACACCGGTGCTTTCTTGCCGTAAAGGATGAAGGACGATTTTTATCTTTCAAAAAATCGTTTAATTTTCATACCTTTGCTGCCGCCTTGGCCACTTTAATTTCTATCGACAATGTTGACGCTCATGTGGACAATCTCGATCTCGAAGCAAATAATTTGTTAGAAACAGATGAAGATGAAGAATTTGTTAAAATAAAATAATTAAATTATTATTGCATAATAAAATGGATTATTTATCGTCTTTGCTTTTCTCAAACAAAGATCTCGGAGAGACGAACAACATACAAAGCTTTTTTGACGAGAACAAAAAAATTAACGATTTTTCCGAGCTGTTGAAAAACCATGAAATCCAAATCGATACATCGTGTCTATCTAATATTGCGTTTATCAAAGGAAAAGAAAAATTAATCTTACATGCCGTTTCGGGCATTAAAGACAAGGTGGACATCATTTTTTCTCCAGCAGATGGGACGTGGCTTGAATCTTCTCTTGTGGCGAAGAATTTCTTTGGAAAAATCAACGTTGAAAAGATTCGAAAAGATGACAACACAGAGATAATTTTTTGCGACTCGTTCAAGCTCCTTGGGAAAATGATATCCCTCAATTATGCAATAGTCCCTGTTTTGTCGTTAGAATATTTATAATTTTTTTTTGGTTTCCTAAATAAACCATGTATAGATTGTCGAATTTGATGAATACAGACCCCTATGAAATAGAGAACATGTTAACATCACAATCTCAATTTTTTAATCGTCCGAAAAAACTTTCGATCGTTCAAGGCGTCTCTATGCAGCAAAGTATATCTAATTTTTTTGGTAGTCTTATTGTAAGATTAATCACAGTAACAAAAATAGAAAATGAAAGTTTCGTTACCATCGACTTGACGTCCTTGTTTGTTGTTGTTTTGGTTGTGTTTTTATCGATCGCTGCAGTGACTAAATTTTTATCGAAATTTTTTTGATTTTTTTGCATCTGGTCCAGCTCTGCAAAATCTGAAATTTTCAGAATGCATGGGGTGACGACGACGGACGACGACGAAGGATTTGAAAAAAATTTGAGCTCTGAGCTACCTCAAAATGTCTGACCAATCAACATTGCATGAAAAATTTTTTTAAGTATAATTAATTGATTGTAAATTATTCGATCGACACGACCTGGAATTTTTCTACCATTTTTTTGAATTTTTGGCGCCAAATTTTTTTTCCGACATAAAATAAAAAATGGGGTCGGCTTGTTATTCAACTCGAATCAAAGAAAAAAAACAAATAAAGAGTGAAGGAAGGGATTATATCATGCAGTGGCAAAATACGACGCCACCGGAGTGGAGTGACAACGACATGGATGATTTTGACATTCACGAATTTGATAGTTATTTTTTTTCTGAGCCACCGGAGCTTCCAATTATTTCTAAAAGACAACATTGTATTTCTATTCGCTCTAAACTGTAGTATCAGTGGCTTGTTCATCATTCAAAATTACAATCTTGGAATCCACCGTCAGCGTCGTGTCACCGCGCTTGTAAATTTTCGGTTTTGAAAGTTTAACTCTTTTTGCGGTAAAGTTGTAAACACGAGCCTGTTTCGCTAATTTTCTCGGCAAAATTTCGACCATGGAAAATTTTTTTATGGTGTCATATTCGTTCTTGGGGATAACCCATCGGTTGGCCGCTTTTAAAGCCGCTTGCTGGGGAAAACCGGTGAAACATCCTCCGTTTTTCGGCTGACGATTGTCTATCACTTCAAAGTCCAAAAGTTTAAACTTCCTCTTCTTTTTTTTCTCCGGGACCTGCTGAGGCTGTGACTGTGGCTGTACCTCCGACATGTTCTTTTAGATTGATCCAAGATAATTTTAAATTGTGATGAACGCATTGTCGGCTTCCCTATTATAGGGAAGATTTTTTCTAAAACCAAATAAAAATACGAAAATCATTTTTGTTATGTTTTCATTGACTCTTTTTTTTTCAAGTATAATTTCTATTTGGTCGAGGTAGAGTTTCCTAGAGAACATTAGCTCGCCTTGCACCTCGCTTTCGAATTTCGGCGAGGGTAAATATCGCCGTAGACAGAGTGGGCGCCAAGTAAGCTTGTTATAAAATATAAAGAATAAATTTCTAATTTTATTTATTAATCTTTCGCGCTTTTTTAAGTTAGATTTAAAAAGATTAATATTTAAGTCGAAATTTAAAAGGCTATCATTGCTGGTTTTGTAAAGATAAAAGAAAAGATGAATATAGGGATTTATTCTGCCTAAAAAGAAACGAGCGATTCTCTCGGCCGTCATCCCTTGTCGTAGCCAGTCTTGTCGACAAGGGATCATATATTTTTCGTCGAAATTCATAAAAACAAAGAAAATGAACTGCTCAGCGGCTTCCCATTGCTTTTGAAGGGCTTCTGTTAATTTTGTCGAAAAGAAACCAGCCCTCGGCGAAAGCGTTCCGGTTATTTTTAATGAAAGATCCGAAATTCTCGTATATTCGATTAATTTTTCTGAATAATTCGCATGCAATGCAGAGCATTTTTTGTTATATTTTTCTATTTGAAGTAAATATTGTGAACAAAGATGACATATATGGGAGTCAACGTCCATTATCTATCTAGAAATTACAAAAAAAATAAAAAAATTAGAGACCAAACAAGTGGAGAATTTCAATAAGCGCAACAAATGCAATACCGGCGATGGTGGAAAATACCAAGTCAGTCCCTGCTCCGCCCTGGTATAAGAGAACAATTGTATTGACGAGCTGAAAAATTTTGTAAATTCCGAAATGCTGAAAGAACTTAGGCGGTGATGGAAAACCACCAAGCGACCCAAGCGCCGTGGCTAGAACGAGCATCCAGTCGTTGAGTGTTTTTTTCGGGGCGATGAGCATACCGGCATCCGTGACGGCGGCCTTGTTGGTGAAAATTGCAAGAGCTCGCGGTAAGGCTGTGGCTGTAAACGCTTGAAATTGTGACATTTATTTTACCAAAAGATTTTTTTTTCAAAAAAACCAAAGCAAAGCGCGCCAAAATGTTCAACTCTAAAAAATAAATTGATTCTTAGAAGTAAATGCCAAAGAAGAAGAAGAAGACAAGTGAAAAAAAAAGACCGATTAGCCCTGAGAGCAGTGACACAGACAGCTCATTGGATTCTGAGCTGGAGGACGAGTACGATTTCAGTGATATTTTAGAAATTGTCGAATCTCATAAAAGTTGGCCGAGTTTAATAAGAGATAAACGTCTGTTCGAAGCCGGAATTTTTGACACTTCGTTTGAGTGGCTCCGTGAGGCATGGAAGACGAGAAGTCAAGGTCGGGATCTTTCGAGTTCGGTATTGGGGGCGACAAGTTCAGAGACGTAAGTTTTATATGTCGCGATATTTTCAACAGGCTGAAGGAAGAAGACATAGAGGTTAAACGTCGCTGCTTGATAACGAGTACTAATATCGCCAAGATAATCGGCCACAATCCTTACGTAACTCGTCAGGAGCTTTTGTTGGCAAAACTGGGGAACCAGGTGGCAAGAACAACTCGAGACATAACTAGGGGTCGGGATTACGAAATCGAGGCTTTGCAATTGTTTGCTAAATTATCTAAATTCGATGTCCGAGCGCCTTCTTTTCGTGGATTCGTTCGTTCCCGGAAGCATAATTTTTTAGCAACGTCTCCTGATGCGATTTTATTGGATGGAACACTTGTAGAAGTAAAGGTTCCGCTTCGGTTTAGCCGCGGCATTCCGGCGTTGTACATTCCTCAAATGCAGTTCTCTATGTATATTTTACAATGTCGGAAGAGTTTTTATGTGGAATATAATGCTGAAAGGAAGGAGATTCGATGGCAAAGCCTGGACTTCGATAATAAGTTTATTGAAAAACACTTTCCGGCGATACAGAATTTCGCATCGGTGGTGTTTTCAGCTTACAAGGATCAAATCGACGAGATAGGGTTTAGCGAAGAAAATTTACGATTCATTCCAGGAAAAATCTTTTGGAAGAGTCTTGCGTCACGTGTTCATTAAACGTTAATAAAAATATTTGTATGTGAAAGCAGACATGATAGAAATGATGGCAAATATCATGCCATGTACGATGTTCCCTTTGGTGTGATCGTCATCGTTGGATTCAATGTTTAGCAGTTTAGTAACCGCATTGGCGAATTCTTCTAGCATTTTAAAAATTGCATCTTTGATGCTTAATAGAAGTTTAAGGAAAGTTTTTGAAATCTTTTCGCCAACAACGGAGAAAATTGATCCGATGGCGTCTGCAATGTCGTTCAAAATATTGTTGAAAAAGTTTCCAATGTTGGAAAATAGTTGTTTGATTTTGTCTGTAACCGTTCCAATAACTTTTTCGATGGAATTTTTAATTTTATTTAGAATTTCGACTACAAATTCCATGACAGAAGTGGCTGTTTTTTTTATTGCGGAAAGGATTCCGCTTGCAGATTTTTCGGCGCCCTCGATGATGAAACCAGCGGCTTCTTCTGCCCCCTTTTTGACACCATTGGCGGTGCCTTCGGCTGCTTGCTCGATTTGTCGGCCGGTTGCTCTGGCAGCTGAGGTAATCCCGTCGGCGGCTTTTTCTGCAGCTCTTCTAAATGCTTTTTGGGTCGCATCTAAGCCGTCTTCGACTTTGTCTTTGACAAAATTTGCTCCGTCTTTTACGCCGTCAATGGCGTCGTCGATCACGGATGGCGTGCCACCCATTTTTTTAAGAAAATAAAAAATTTAAAAAAAAATAAGAAAAAAAAATCTTCTTCGAATTTTTTTTCTTTTGTAAAATAAAACAACAAATCAATGGCTCGTTCGAAATCAAGAAAGTCGAAACGATCCAAGTCGAAGTCGAAGAAATGCGGTTTGAACACGAAAGGTGTTTGCTCGACCCGTGGTAGGGTTTACAAGGTCAAAGGCCAAAAAATGTGCAAGAAGAACTGTAGGCTGACTAAAGCTGCAAAGCGCATGGGGTCGAAGCGTAGAAAGTCGATTGCGAAGTCGCGGTCGAAGTCTCGCCGTAAGAGCCGGTCGAAGAAGCGTAAGTCGAAGAAGCGCCGTGGATCGAAGAAGCGCCGTGGATCGAAGAAGCGCCGTGGATCGAAGAAGCGCCGTTCTCGTTCTCGTTCTCGTGCTAGAATTTACGGCTCGAACGCCTACAGGCGGCGCTCCAAGGGCAGAGCTTCGTTTGGCGGCTACTCGAATGCATTCGGCAAGAAGTACAAGTTCGGCGGCATGGCTCAACTGGGCCAGGCTGGCAGCACTAAGTGTGGCATGTACAGGTCGAAGGCTGTCTGCAACATGACGAAGGGATGCACCTTCGCCAACGGTGTTTGCAGTGGCACTGCCAGCTACCAGTTTGGCGGTCTGGGCATCCCGACGACGCTGCCGACAGGGATTCCTTCTGCTCCTTCTGCTCCTTCTGCTCCTTCATCCGGCATTCCAGGGGTGGCTCCTCCTCCGACATTCAATTTGCTGAATCCGACATTGACATTCAAAAAGAAAAAGATTGGAGGTGGCTTGTTTACCAAAGAGGACGATTTCTCCCGTTACGGTACGTTGAAAAGAGAAAAGTACGATCCCGCCAAATACGCGGCGTTTCGAACATCGAAAACTAAAACAGAGACTTGTGGGGCCATTAGGAACAAAGGCATGTGCAACGCCTTGAAGGGTTGCAGCTACGATGATGCTACTAGCACATGCATGGCTCTAGGAGTAGGAAGTGGCAAAGTTGTGGCTAAAACGCTGTTTGCTCAAAAGCCTGACTTTAAAGCTGCGGAAGCAATAACCCCTTGCAAAACGGCTTGCTATAACAACGACACAGCTGCAATCGACATGTTAAACTGTGATTGTACTGCGCCTGCGCTTTCCAAGCAGGCGACTGATCTGCAGTCCGCCGTAAGCAAACTCGGCCTCAAATTAGTAGCCTAATAGTACTCTGCTGGTAGCGGCAGTGCCTTCTGCGTCTTCTTGGCCTCTGCGCTTTCCTGCGTCTACTTATAACCCTAACAAGTAGCTCCTCAAATCCCCCTTTTTTTTAGAAGGATTTTAAAAATATTTTGAGTACGCAGTCGCTGCTACGATCACCGACACAGCAAAAACCAATGAAATCTTCGTTTTTATCTTCATCTTCATATCAGGAGAAATCTTTTTAACTCCTTCTATTAAACCCTTTACCAAAAATTCTATTGCCTCAAGAAATTTAGAAGACACCTTTTTAAGTAACCCAACAATTTTACCAACCATCACAGACAAACCCTTCTCAATCTGACCCCCAACATTTCCAATCAAATCTTCCACTCCTGATGCTGCTTGATTCACTGTGCCTTTTACACCCTCGCCTACCTTGTCAAAAACTCCTTCCACCTTTGACGACGCTTCCTCTACGAAACCTCCGACCTCCTCCGTCACAGATGACACCGCAGACTTAACCCCATCAGCAAGAGAATTTCCAGCTGCTTTGGCGTTTTCGATTATCACATTAGCCGCCGCTCTAGCAGCACGTAAGATCCCATCCTTCACCTTATTGGCCGCATCAACTATTTCCTTGGCAACTTTTTTCGCCAGATTCTCGATGCTTCGACCAACCTCTCTGGCCTCGTCAACAATCCAACCAAATGGACCAAAACCTTGAGCCAAAAAATACGCATGCGTCGGAAGAGAATCGCTTGCTTTTAGCAAACCAATTTGTTCCAAATGATATGTATCCATCGCATATTGCATCATCATGTTTTCATCGAATGCATCGTAACATTCAACATCTCCTTTGCAACACCGGTGTTTGAAACGACTCGGCATTATTTATTTATACAAACAAAATTTTATTTAATTTAAATTTAAACCGCAACAGAAAGCGTAAGAACGCCATTATTCGACCACACCTGACCAACAACCATCGGATCAGCAGTCGGAAGGCTCTCGACCTTCAGCACCGACCCGTCCACATGGAGCTTCGCCGTAGGCACAGCGACACCAACACCGACGTTGCCGTCCTTGTCGATCGCAACAGCAGTAGCGTACGACTCACCAACCTTGAAAGAAAGAGAGGCCGTTGAATCCGTCGCCTGGATCGTCGAACAGTAAAGAGTTTTTGTGACCTTCAGGTCGTCAGAGACGACATCCTTTGTCAGGTAACCACGGGCAGTGAGCTGAGACATGTTTTTTATTTTACCAAAAGAAAAAAAAATCGGAATCGAAACACAATTTAATTTTCAAGAAAATCTTCGAGTTTTTCCACAATATTTTTTATCCTTCCTTTATTGCTCAAAGGAAACGGCTCCACGTAATTCAATTCTTCCCCCATCGCTTCGATCTTGTTTGTCAAAACAACGTAATTCGCCGCTACATCCTTATCGAAATACTTTTTCACCGTTGAAGCTGTTGGAACCATTCTAGGCAAACTCTTTTGTCTTTTCTCCATCTTCAATTTGTATACGTGATCGAAAATCAACCGATCCAAATCTCTTCTCTGCGTTCGACTTAACGGAAAAAGGTACAGTGACGACCCGTTCTTCTCTAGCTTTTCCAAGCTGTTATTCCGACAAAGTCTTTCAAAAATAGCATGAATATCGACAAATGTCTCGTTTTCATCCTCTTTTGTCTCTACAAATCCGCTACCGCCAAACATTTACCATCGACCAACAAAAAAATATATTTTCTTTGACGTAAGTAACCTATGAATGGATTTGGAATCTATTCTTAACAACATTAAACAATCGAATAAAAAATATTTCAACAACGAAAAAAAAGAAACACAACCCCAAAAAATAACACCTCAAAGACAACCGCCTCGTCCAAAAGAAAACAGGAGACTTCGAAGACCCAGGAAAAAAATCACCAAAGAACATCTCTCAGACGACGAAGACGCTATCACTGTTGTTCCACAAAGACAATGGAGAACGATGATGGAAATTGTTCCTTGGTTCAAAAAATGCAATCCACAACAAATTGACAAAATTTTATCTAGAATAATCAAACACAGAGCCAGAAAAAAAAGATTTCATCGCAGAAACTAAAAAAACCTCAGGCAGGACTCGAACCTGCAGTCTTCCGCTTAGAAGGCGGACGCGTTGTCCAATTACGCCACAAAGGCATACAGCTTTCTTTTACATTAGCAACGGGTAATATTGCTTGACATAAAACTCATTCAAACCCGTCAGTTCAAAAATGAAATGATAAAGACCACCTGTCACAGCTGTCCCCACTAGCATGCTCCAAGCGTGTTCCGGCCAAAATTCAATCGTTTTGCCATCAATTGCATCTCCAATGTAAGAAACAACCAATCCGAGCAGCGATAATGTGATTCCAACAAAAATCATTTCTTTAAATAATTTTAATAAATCCATTGTTCGATCGTTTATTTTAGCTATCGAAAAAAAACTCGGAGATTTTCGGCAAATTTTCGAAAAAATGGCTGAGAACTATCTACGACGCATCAAGATGGAAGACATTGAATTTAAAGACGAAGGCGACAAGAAGAAATTCTGCGTTGTATTCGGAACCAAAGTGATAAAATCATTCGACGAAAAAGATGACGCCATTGCCTATCAAAAGGCTCTGCCTCTTGCCACAGCGCTCTACTGCCCATTAAAGAAAAAAAACATCGACAAATCCGTCCGCGAACTTCTTCAGGCCATCGGAGATGTCACCCCGGGTTTCTCTCGTACTATCTATGTTTCTGATGGTGGTTCCCTTCAGGAATTCGATCCCTTTCTGGTCGATTAATTCCAGGGATCTTCGCAGTACTGTTTAATTATTTTTAAAACACATAGTGGAAGAACATTTGATTCTAAAATGATTCTTCTTCGATTATCACAAATTTTACATGACCCGCTTTGCTGGAAATGGCGATGAATGCAGTCTCCACTAATATCTTGAGCAAGACGTAACGGACCGCTCATGCCGTGACTGGAAAACTCGTTGACCTTCTCACTAAAAGTTAGCATTAATTTCTTCGTAGAAATAAGTACATCTTTCATCGATGTTATCATTATAGCCAAAACCCTTACAGCTGCTCTATTTCGAATATCGTCCGCAAGAAGACCATTGCCCGCTATGTTTAATAATTTCTTTATATTTACGAATCGTTTTTTATTTGCTTTTAGAAAATGTCTATCAAAAAATTTTCTATGCCTGTCACAAATGCCGCCGTGTCCGCGGCATCGGCCACGGCCGTCCCTTATTATGCATCTCATCATCTAAAAACAAACCTTATTTTTTTTTCGCTCGTCTAACATTTATTTAATATTTTTTTTAATTATACAATGCAAATACGATTTTTAGACCTTGGCATTGTTTCGCCCTTTGGTGTCCATCTTTTTCTCGGACGAAGAAAATCTGGAAAATCCACAGCGATTATGTCCTTTCTTGAAAATTTCAAAGATACATATGACTTTGGCTTGGTTTTTTGTGGTTCTGCCGCGACCGCTGAGTGCTATTCAAAGTGTCTTCCGGCCACATTCATTTACGACGAGATAGACGAAAAAATTTTAGAAAAAGTCATACAACGACAGGAGAGGAAAATTCAAGAAAAAAATGTAAAAGCTGCATTTATTCTCTTCGATGACGTCGGTTTTGATAGAAAACTAAATTGCAAAATAATGAAAAAGCTTTTCATGAACGGAAGACATTATAAATTAGGACTCATCATTTCTCTCCAGTACGCTCTCAGTATTGGGCCGAGTCTTCGATCAAATACGGATTTCGTTTTCGCCTGTCGAGAGAAATCCTTGGCATACCGGAAAAAATTATTTGAACATTTTTCCATTTGCTTTCAAAATTTTAAGCAATTCGATGAAGTTTACAAAAAATGCACCTTGGACTATGACATATTTGTCTTGGGCAACGCGCTGCCGACTCAAAGCGATAAAATCGAAGATAATGTTTTTTATTGGAAGGCGAAATTCCCTTTGCCCGAGTTCAGAATCAATATCACTGGTGCATGGTGGCGCTTGCATCGTAAAAATCGATCGAACAACGGTCCAATAAAGAAGGGAATTTTTAAACAAGTAAGGCGGACGGATGTGAAACAAACGGAAGGAAAAGAAAAGGCATATAAAAAAAAATCAAGGGTTGAAGAGATCATTATCCCATCAGTCAAGACAACCGTCAGTTTAGCACCCCGACCGAAAAAAAAGAATAAATTTTCTGCATAAAAAAAAAAGTTGAAAAAAGTTGAAATTTTTGTATCTGGACAAGCTCTGCAGAATCTGAAATTTTCAAAATGCATGGGGTGACGACGACGGACGACGACGAAGGATTTGAAAAAATTTGAGCTCTGAGCTAGCTCAAAATGTCTGACCAATCAACATTGCATGAAAAAAAATTTTAAGTATAATTAATTGATTGTAAATTATTCGATCGTCACGACCTTAAATTTTTCTACCATTTTTTTGTGATTGAGTAAATTCTCATCGTTGTTATTTTCTTTGAGTTTATCTTCAAAGTACTTGGCCATGTTGTAGAGCTTTCCGTTTTCGGTCGAATAGCAATAATAATAAAACCCAGGCTCCGTGATCGTCCGGATGCCCTTCACCACCGCCGCGAACCGCTTCGGCAAAGAAATATTTTGATTAACACCGTCGACGGTGAACTTGTCCGGGTTAAGCCGAATCCAAACAAAAGGCCGGTTGTCGTAAATGCCATTGCTGTTTCGAAGTCGTAGGCTATGGATAATCTCCTGCATCCTCGTGTTTTCGCAATCCCAGGTATAAGATTCCGTATTGTGTTGGTGTTCGTCAATGGACACAACAACGATGCGGCCTGGAATCCCGTAGAGAACAAAATCGACTCGAAAGAAGACATGGCCGTTTTCGTTTCTGTTGAGCCCCGTAGTGCAGCTCCCGGTCTTTTCGTCGGGAGCTCGAATCATAAAGTCCCATTCAAAGGTGAAGTCTTCGTCGAGTAGCAAATCTCGGAACTTTTTCTCGGCACGGCGGTAAACACGAGGAGCTTTGATCCCGTGGTTCCTCTCCTTGTGCTTTTTGAGGTTACCAGAACTAACAAATGCCTTGTCGCATTTGTCGCATTTGTAATTCTTGATACCGAGATGGACTTTTTCGTGAGTAAGTCGATCCCCTGAAGAAGCAAATGTTCTTTCACAATAACGGCATTTGTAGGGCTTTTCTTTCGTATGGGCCCGGCGCTGGTGGAGTTTCAGATTCCCTCGTTTGGCAAAGGATCGGTTGCAACCTTTGAAGTCGCATTTAAAGGGCTTTTCGCCGGTATGTGTCCGCATGTGCTCGTCAAGATGTGCCTTCTGAGAAAATTCCGCCAGGCAAAGTTTACATTGGTGGTTTCTCTCTTTCAAGTGGACAGAGCGTTTGTGCATAGTAAGGTTACCCTTCGTCCTAAACTTTTTGTTACAATCCTTATGCTTGCATTCGTAATTTTTTTCTCCAGTGTGAACCAAAATGTGGCTCTTCAAATTTGACGGCAATGAAAACTTCTTGCCGCAATCCTTATAATTGCATTCGTGATTTTTATCTTTCAAGTGGACAGAGAGTTTGTGCATAGTAAGGTTACCCTTCGTTTTAAACTTTTTGCCACAATCCTTATGCTTGCATTCGTAATTTCTTTCTCCAGTGTGGACCACAAGGTGGATTTTCATTTTTGCCGGCGATGAAAATTTTTTCGAGCAAATCAAACACTTCAAGCTTTCCTTGTCGCCGCGTTTACGTTTCTTCAGCATCTGACGCATCAACTCAACATTTTGTTTGTCAGTTAAAGACGAAGAGGAAGACGAAGACGAAGACGACATGGACGACATAGCTATTTATCAATGGCTCAGATTTTTTGAATTTTTTTTTGGCGCGAGCTGCTAGCTGTTTGGATTTTTTTTTGAAATATCTAATTTTTTTCCGAGCGAGTTTAATTTTTTTTTCTTTTTGTAAAATAAATAAATGCAAGTTTGTCACTTTTCGAAGTACAAACTGAGATGTGCTCAAGGGAAAAAGGGCCAAAAAAAATACAAGAAAAAATCTCTCTGCAAACGCTTTCGCAAGTCAAAAAAGCCTCGTTGTCGTATGACAAAAGCGGGCCGTGCCTTGGCTGCCAAGAGGAGAGCAAGTCGCCGTCGCTCGAAGTCGAAGTCAAAGCACCGCCGTCGTTCGAAGTCTAAATCGAAATCCAGACGCCGCCGCTCGAAATCCAAATCCAGAAGCCGCCGCTCGAAGTCGCGTTCCAAGTCTCGGCGTTCGAAACGCCGTCGTCACTCGAAGAAGAGGTCTCGCAAGAGACGTTTTTCAAAGCGTCGCGCCGACAGCTTGGACGCCGCGTTAGAAGCGCTGGAGATGTCTTACCGTAACCAGGACGAATTGGAATACATCTGAAAAAAAACATTGCTATGAATAAAATGCTAGCCTCTATTGGGTTAAAATCAATAGCCGAAATAATTGTGGCTGTGGTCGCAGCGGTGGTTTTCGTTTTGGACACAGGCTCTGAAATAAATCAAAAACAAGAAAAGTTTTTCAAGAACAAAACTGTTAGAGAAGTAATTGTTTTGTCTTCGATCATAGCCGGAACATCGTCTTTTGTAAATGCTGCTATCGCCATTTTGTTATATTATTTTATAAAGTCTTAAATTTTTTATTTTTGTTAAACAAATGCCCGATGCGATTGATGGTCGTCTCACTCGCTTAATCCAGCAACAAAACGAGCTCTTATCACGTTTAAGGAAGTTGGCATTAATAAATAAAAATCTGCAAACACAAGTGAAGGAACTAAAGTCACAAGTTGAGCGATTGACTGACAGATTGAATAAATATGAAAACGGCGAAAAAAAAATATAAATATAAAATAAATGATAAATAATTTTCTTCAATCAGTAACAAACAATATGACACCAAAGCCGCTGAAGCAAGACAAAAATCCTCTGCAAAAATTTCGGCCACTTGTATCAAAAAGAGATTACGATGATGCTTACAACAATTCGGCAAGATTCATGAATCGCAGAGCTACAAACAGACATATGACGTACAATTCATACGGGGAAGTTCGTAGGTTGGCCATAGCGCGTTCGTTGAACTAGGATAAAAAAAACATTTTTCAAGTGTATCAGAAGCGATGAATTTCTCTCAGAGTGTGAAGCGACAAACCGTATCTTTTATTTCGGACAATCCAGACGTCACATTTACTCCAGTGGATAAATTTTGGCGAAACATTTATCGATTCAAAGCGATTCGTCTGAACGTAATAAATCCGAAAATTCGAATTTCAAACGTGAACGATGCGCTTTTTTTCAAAAAGAAAATCGACGAAGAGGCAGAAATTGTCGCTTGTTGGCTAAATCATGGGGATTACACGATAGGACAACTGCAAAAGGCCATCCAGGACATTATGTTTGAGCATTTTGAGGATAAGGTAAGCTGTATCTTCGACGAAGAATCTTGTTGTTTTCGATTTTGTTTCAACGACAAGTACAAGGGGGAGCTGGAGCTGTTGAACTTATCGAAGGATTTAGAACAGATAAATGTTGGACAGAGAACAGTCACTCGGACTCTGGGTTTTGATGCAGGACAAAAAATCACGATACAGAACGAGAAAGAGGAAGTTGTCGCTGCTCGAGTTTCTCCGTACAATCTGTATGCGAATAATTCGTTTTGCATTCACCGAGACGAAATCGACGAGGCCCAGAATAAAATCTGGAATGAGAGGCTACAAAATTTTCGCTTCGAAATAAACGAGGAAGTCTATGTTTCTATGAACAGTTTCAACACCATTCGTTGTTACAGGGGAGATGAGAATAAGTCGCGGTTTCGCTCCATCGCGTCGGTTTCGTTGGGTGCCCCTGGTTTGCCAAGCAAGCGTCTTCTCTCATCGGAAATGGGCAGCAAAATTCCTTTCGATTCTTCTGTTCGCATTTGTTACTTTGACCAAAAAGGCGAACTTCTTTGCCATCGTACGGGCTTCAATGCTCAGCTGGACTTGTTGGTACAACATCGCTAATTTTCTGGCCAGTCGACAAAGATTTTTGGACGTTCTGGCTTCTGTTCCAGCTCTATTTGCTCTTTGCAGCAGCAAAAATATGTTAAGAGAAAAATTAAAAATTTCATTTTTTTTTATTTTATAATTTATTTTTTTATTCGTCGTTGGGCGTCGGGTTTTTTAATTCTTCTTGTCTGTCCAAGGCGGCAAACGGTCGCCAGCGCATGACTCGCTGAAACAAAGGAGTATTCATGTAATAAACAGATGCGACTATAAGCGACAGCAACATGGCAATGATGTATTTATTTTCCATGAGAAAGTTGAGTACCATTTATTTATATAAAAACATTTTTTTATTTGTAAAAACAAATGGCTTGTAAATTATTAGTAATTACATTTTTTGTTACCGCTTTGTTCGACTTGCTGCTACAATTAGCAAAATACGGCAAGATGCCAATCATAGAATATATTGTTGGAAAAAGCGATTGGTATTTGTCTCTGACAAAAGATGGCGGCTATTTTGACCGACATACTCCTCTTGCCGCGGCGTTACTAGCTGGACTGGCTGGATTTGCCGCCCAGGCAATTATACTGAAAATTTTAGCTTTTCCAAACAATCTGCAAGAATTATTTCCGTTCATTGTTGTTACCTTTGTTGTGTCGGCGTTGGTTGGTTTGCTGATGAACGATGCTTGGCCAACGTCGACGCGGTTGTTTCCGATTCTTTCAGACACTTATTACAAAGATTTGGGGAAAATTAGATCGATGGTTACCGATGGCTACAGCGGCATTGTTGTAAACGGTACGATGTTTTTGCTTTCTAAATTTTTAAAAATTTCATAGATGTCGGAAAAAAAAATAAAAATCCGAAACGATGCCGGCTCTAATAGCGGACAGCGAGATGGTTCGTCTTCATAGTTACTTGGCACGGCGCCGCGCTGGCAAGCCTGTGAAGCCACCTCTGCAAGACTTCGCAAGGATCCAGCATTGCCGCTCTGTCGAGGTAGAAAAGATCAAGTCTCAGTTTGGAAGGGTGAATGCGTTGGAGATCGATCACGGTGATAAAGAAGGAAAAGAAAGTTACAAAAAGCTTATTCGAGTGGTTGGCTCACAGATGATAATACAGTGTGAAAAAATACTGAACAAACTGTTCACCACATTAACGATGGCCGGCCAAAAGATGCATGTCAAGACACTTGTGACGATCAATCCCGAAAATTTGTCTGCATATTGGAATTATTGCTTCTTTTTCTTGGAGTACGAAAGGCGGCAGATGACATGCCATGGCGGCCATGAGATGAAGATTTTCGTGACGAGTTTTCCTGGGTTTTGTGTCATTCACTGCATCAACATCGTGGCTTCGATTGTTGTTTACGACGATGGAAGGGTGGTATATCAAGAATGTCGAGCTGGTGTTCTTAAGAAATTGGTTGAAAGCGAGAAAAAAACCATGTTCGTGCCCGAATGGAACGATGTGGTTCACATTTCAGTCGATTTGGCGATGTATTGGTATAAGAAAACAGGCTTCGTGCCGACATCGATCTCGCGAAAGGCTCATGCAGAAGAAATCGACGAAATGAAAAATAAAGTTCTCAGCGGCACCATACTTGCTGAGCCGAGGATTATTTATTTTAACCACCCAAGGACGTTCAAACTGGTGTCTACTTTTTGGCCAGATTTCAACCGTCCTTTGGTTGTTAAGCTGGAGGATTGGGACAAAGAAATAATATTTCTCCCTGGCTACCAGGCGGTTACACCGTCTTATCCAAAAGATTTTCTGGCGTTACCTCTTCATTCGAGTGAAAAAAAGACATTTCTAAACCGCCGGAAGAAAATTGCTAAGAAGAAGGCGCTTTTGGCGAAGAGGACGAAGGAAAAGGCGGAGATGGAGTCGAAGATGGCTGAGAAGGCTTTTCTTGAGAAATGGGGCTAGATTTCCGAAATGGAAAGTCTTCTTTTTCAGTATTTATTTGTTTTTTCTTCATGTTAGCCTTGTATATGGCATCTAAATTCGACACTTTTAAAGAGTAACTGAAGTTCGACATGGCACGGACGGACGATATGTTTTGCATGTCGATTATAATTTATTTATGATGATGCAGCGAATGCCCATGCTATTGGCTGTTCGTTTTCTATGTCTTCCATGAAAGCTTCCGCCTTCAAAATACCCTTGGTGAACTTGTCGATAGAAACGTGGAGGTTGAAGTTTAGTTGAAAGACGAATTTTGCTTCTAGTTCTACGATTTCTTCGGAAGAAAGGCCCAGAACCTTGGAGATGAATTTCATCGGAGCAATGTCGGCAAAGTCGTCGATGTATTTAGTGGCGACGACGATCGCAATCATGATAAGCTTGTGCATGTGGACTTTGTCGACGTTGAAGTTGTGCCTTTGCTTGAAGCGGACGATGTATTCCATGGCGACAATAAGAATTGGTCCACAGTTGGCTTGTTCTACGAGGACCGTGGTTAACATTTCGTAGAGGGAGCGTCGAGGAACGTAGGGGGTGAAAAAGCCGAGCTTCATTCTGTTGTGGTGGAAGAAAAATGGCGAGATTTTTCCAGAGCTGAAAAAAGAGATATTTTTAAATGGCTTCAAAAAAAATCTTTTTCTTAATTAAAGAAAAGATTATGAGAAACGAGTTGGAGTTAACAACCAAAATTAGAGAAGGAGACAAAGATGTGGCTAAAAAAATGTGGAGGTACAAAGGTTTGGTGGATAAAGACAAAATACGAGGAAATGAGTATGAAGGTGAGTTTTTTCCAGTAGATTGGGAAACATCGCCAGAAAATTTTTCTGTTGGTATAAATCCTAAGACTGGTCTTTGTAGTTTGGCTTCGAAAGGATCTACGGGTCTTGTTAATGATTGGATGTGCCAGACAACAACTAAGGAAACTAGACGAAACATAAGCGATGAAAAGGTTGAAGTAACGCAGGATGTTTTTGCTGAGTTTTCTAGACTAGGGCGTGTTTTTGAAGGAAAAAAAGAAATACGTACAAGGGAGATTCCAAAACCACCGGAAACATGTGGTCATTATTTGAAAAAGACTTCATGCAATTTGAACGTAGGATGCAAATGGTATGCAGGCAGTTGCAGCGGCGAACCAGGAAAAAAAAAGAGCAAAAGTAAAAGACGTCGCGAAACAGAGATACCTTTTAAGTACGGAGTGAATATAAACGATAGACCGGAGCCTGGCTATGATAAAGATAAGGCGAGGACTGAATTAAGGAAAAAATTAACACGAATTCGGTCAAATGAACGTGATGCGAAAAAACAAGAAAGAAAAATGTTGAAAAACTTGAGAGATCTATTAAGTGACTTGATAAAAGAAGAGGGGGTACCTGCGGCTGAGAGCTATCAGGAAGATCGTCTTTTCAACAAAGGAATGTTCACTATTGTCGAAAAAACACACCGTTCAAAAGAAAATGCTAAGCAGGTGACAATAAGAAGGACAAATGTTGGAGTGAATGAGGGCAGCGGATATAAATATAAATACGTCATTTTTCAAAAAACTGGAGACATTTTACCTAAAAATGATGAAGAGCTTGTTCCATTTATGCTGAGGAATAATTTTCAGGTTGAAATTGGTTCTAAAACTTTTATGATAGACATTGACGAGTCGTTTTATAAAGCTTGGGAAAAGAGGGAAATAAAAAAAAAGAAGATAAAAGAAAAAGATAGTGAAGAAAAGAGAGCTGACATTTTATCTATGAAAGAAATAAACATTTTTTTTGGTATCATATTGGAAACTGAAAAAAAAAATCGTAAATTCATAAATGCATTCAATACTTTTACAGAAAGTAATGGGGAAAATATTAAAAAAAAATTAATAAAAGGGTCGCTTAGAGCATTGTGGAAAGATTTTTTTAGTTTAAAGTTGAAATACAAAGAAGAAATAAAAAAAAAACTCCGAAGCAACACGTTTTCATGTAGACATCATTTGTATGATTTGTTCAGTAAAGGAAAAAATACATATGAACTAAATAATTATTCTGATTTTTTAAATGGTAATATTTTTTCTCAAAACAAAATTATTTTTCAATTCGCAGATGAAAAAAATCAAAAAAAATTTACCGAAGAGGTAATTTCTGAAATGTATCGAAAGAAAAAAACGATGGAATCTCTAGGTGTTGATCGAATTGCAGACAAGAAAGAAATGTTCCGTTCAAAAGCTTTTATATATTTGGTAGATAATTTATTAACAGCAAAATTTGAAGACATTTTCAAAGGTCTAAGTGTTGGAGAATTTAATGATAAGTTTATTAAAAAAAACTACGACAATTTTTTTCATAAGATTTATTCTGGAAAATTAAAAGAAAATGAAAAAAAAACCAAAAACATTCCAAAAAAGATGATTGTCCTTAGAAATTCATTTTGTTTTGGAAAACGAAGTGAAAGAAAAAATTTTTATAATGACATAAGTAAAAAATTTACAAATGAAGTTGAAAAAGTTATTTTTGAATACATTAGAGAAATGAGAAAAATAATAAAAGAAGAAGTTCCGACCATTTCGACATTCTCCTTTCATTCTGAAAGCTATATTTTTGATAATTTGCAAGAAAACAAAAAAAAAGTTTGAAAAGGGTTTTCTTTAATATTGCAAAAAAATTCGTGGAGACCTACGACAAAAAAGAGGTTGTCGCTAGAGATTATAATGATAAACAAGACAGAAAAGAATTTGTTGAACTAATAAAAGAATATATTCAAAATATCAATGAGGATAGATTGAACTCAATGACAACAAAACAAATGAAAAAAATAATGAAAAATTTATTGATTAAAAGGAAAATAAATATAGAAAAAGAAATGATTGAAGATGTTTTTAATCAAGATATAATACCATTTTTAAAGGCGCTTTCAAAGGAAATAGCTGGTAAGAATAAAACTAGAACAAGAAGAAGCAAGCGGTTGCCAAGTCGACGGAGAAAGAGCAAAAAAAGGTATATTCAAAGAAGAAAGAGCCAGAAAAAGTCTAGTCGAAGAAGAAAGAGCAAGCGCATGCCAAGCAGAAGAAGAAGAAGAAAAAGTAAACGCATGCCAAGTAAAAGACGAAGAAGCAAAAGTTGGAGACGAAAGAAAAGTACGAGAAGATGAATTGGATTTTTTTTGTTTTCGAAAAATAAATGGGAAACATTGCATCAGAAGACATCGAATCAAAAATGAACTCGTTTTCCGACAAAATTTCGAAATTGAACAAAGAGCTTGAGAAAGAACAAAAAAAAAATCAAGATCTTGAAGAAATAGAAAGGAAAATGAAAATTTCGTTTGAAAAATTAGAAGAAAAAAATGAGGAACTAGTAGAAGACATCGAGGAAAAAAATGAAAAAATCGCAAAGTCCCAAAAGTTAATAAACAATTTATTACAAAGTAACAAAACTTTGAAGGAAAATCTTGCTAAAATAACGACAAAATTCAATTTTCTTGATGCCTACTTGGACAAAGCTCTGGAAAAAGAAATCGACATAAACCATAATAAGAGGCCACCGCCGGTGCCTTCGAAATCGAAAAGAAAGTTTTTCGTAAAAAGTGAAAAAAAAATGTTTTTGTAAAAAAAAGACAAAATGAGTCGTCGGCGAAAAAATAATAATAAAAATAAAAACAAAACAAAATGGGGTTTAAAGCCAATAAAAGATCCCTGGCATGTAGGAGATAGTTGGAATCAATCGGGATCAAGAAATAAAGCAACTATCAATTATGGTATCGACGAAACTGGTAAATGTAAATATGATGCAAGCGGTAGACTCAAGCTTAAATATCCCAGGTATTGTCAACAGGGAGCTAGAATGAGTTTCGACATAAAAAATGACAAAAAGAAAAATACAAATGAAAACGAAATGTACAGGCAGTATGCCGCTTTGAGTTCTTTCGGAAGGAAATATTCGGCAAAAGAAAGACTTCGAGGAGAAGGCTTGCAGCTAAGAGACTTTAAGAGATACACTCAACAAAAAAGAAACTATCTTCCCAGTAGTACTAGAACGTTACAATCATATCGCTTTCGTACCGGAGAGAGGAAGGCATTGAAATGGAAAAAACGATTTATGGATAAGAATTATGATTTATTTTTTGATTATGATGATGATGATTATGATTATTCTTATCAAGAAAATGAAAAAAAAGAGGAGAAAACGCAAAATGCTTCAGAAGTAAAAAAAAAAGAATCAAGGTCATATGATTTTACAAAAGAACTTCAAAATAAGCTTAAGAATTTTGTTAAGGAAAAAACACCAACAAAAAAAGATCAAGAAGACGGACGTCAAGCTAAGCATAGCATCACATACCTTGGATGCGAAATTATTTTATTTAAAAATAATAAAACTTTTGATTTTAATAAAAATGCCGAAGATGGCGGACCAGAGTTTATAAAACTAGATACGCCGACGAGAGCCGATTGGGACTTGTTCATGTTTCGTAAAAAAGGAAACATGCCTAAAAATCGAAGAAAAGGAATTTGTTCTTTTCTATTATGTGAGTCGCTGAAAGCATTAGTCGCAAGTAATAAAATTAAAAATAACGAAATTATATGGGTCAACGCAGAAAAAATTGCAAGACAAAAAATTAGAGATCTTTCACCATTGGTAGCACTCTACAAAAACTTTGGTTTTGAATTCGTGTCAGAAAGAGATCTAAGTCAATGGGATAAATCTCTCATTCCTAAAGCCAGACAGGGATTTACTCCTTCACAATTGAAAGAAAATGTACCATCTGTTAAAGAACATCTTACTGGTGGTGCTTTGAATGCGACTGTGTCTGATCTCATCAAATCTTGTAGCTCTTCATATAAACGAAAACCAAATAGGTCACAGACGCGACGGACTAGCAAAAGAAGGAAAAGTCAACGGCGACAAAGTAGGCGAAGAAAAAGGTAAAATTGATTCATCTATTTCCAGTTTATTACCAATAAATTTTCCTTCTTGTTTATTTTCACGCTAAAATTACGTTCTTTGTAAAGTCTTTCAGATAACGCCAGCAATAATGCTCTTACATCCAACGTATACGTAGCTATTTTGTATTCGATCTCGCTAAAACCAAGCGATGCCGCTATTTTTATTTTTTTTATGACTAGTTTCATGTGATGATCAACATCCTTTTCTAAGCATGAATTTGATTTTGCCACGTAATGCTTCGCAGTTTCACGATCAAATATCATACTATATTTACTCTCATTTTTTTTTTATTTAAAGTAAAACGTCTCCCCAGTATTTCCACCCCAGTTTCTTCGTGATAGCTTTCCAAAACAAATTCTGCTTGTTCAAAAGACGAACCGACTTCAGCAACTTCAGTTTGTTATTTAAATCCTCCCTATTGTTCAGCTGATTTAATCTATACAGGATGAAAGAATAACTCAAAAAATTTTTGCGATTCGAATCGATCTCGTCTCTGATCTGTTCAAAGGGTTTTTCCAAACAAATAAACTGAATCGCCAGCTTCTCTTCGTACTCGGGAGAAATGTCAGGCAAATCAAGAGAAGGATTCAAGTATTTCGCCAAAGCGCTGCTTTGCTCGTAATATGAACTTAGCTTCAACTTCTTCAACACCTTTCGAACACATTCCGCGTCAACAAAAGAAAGTGGAAGTGTCCTTTTTTTTAGTTCCTTCTTCACCAAAGAAATCTTCTCACTTGGCAGAGACATAGCCGTACGACCCGTAATCTGCCGAATAAACTCGCGAAGATGATTCAGACGACGATACGAGTAAGCTTTCGACGTTGAAATAGATCGAGTATAAGACAAATTTTTACTGGGGGCCGCTAAATTCTGCTCGTTCAAAATTGCTACCAACCCGCAGTTAGAGCAAACCACAGATGAGCTTTGGGTCTGGATAAGCGCTGCACTACAGCACGTCGAAACGAAATTCTGCTGGGCGTCGTGATCCTCATTGTGAAATCTGCTTTTGAAACTAGGAAAAAATTTTTTTACGTATTCGCTTACGATTTCTCCCCTCCTCTTCTTCAAATCGCCATTCTTTGGATCGCTTTCCAGCTGCTTTTCTAGCTCCTTAACCTTGTTGATGTATGGAATACTCTCCAACAAATACGTCGTCAAAAATTCACCTTGCTTCGCAGTTTCTTTCAATTCCACCTTGAGCAACACCACGTCGTTCATCTTCTCTCGTTTCTTGATTATGTCCAGTCTGCTTTTTTCGGGCAAACTCAAAATTTCTACCTCCGCTTCCTTTATCTCTTTTTCAAGCTCTTTCATTCTTTTCTCCTTTGCCGCCTGCCCATCGCTTTCGGCGTTCGAGCACTTGAGCGCATGAAGTTTTTTTATTGAGAACATACATATACTATTTGAAAAAAGATTTTTTTTTCTGGTTGAGCGAATTTTTTTTGCGGGAAAGAACTTGCCAGATTTTTTTTCGGATTTTTTTTCGGATTTTTTTCAGCCACAAAAAATAAATGTACACCGTACATCTTATCCACAAGTATTTAAGCTTCCTTATCTCGTCCAACAAAACGAAACAAGACATTCACAACGACTACAACGACTACGTCCTTGTCAACGACATTGACGAGCTCCCCTAATCATCTTCTACTTCGTCATCTTCTTCCTCTTCTTCGACCTCTTCTTCTTCTTCTTCTTCCATTTCGATGTCGGAAATTTCTTCGCTACTCGACGAACTGCAGTCCTCGATCGTGAATTCCTCGTCATCGTCTTCAACTGTGCTGCCATCGACAAACCCCTCAAGGTCTCCTTCGTCCTCCTCCTCCTCATCCTCGTCTTGGCTTTCTGAACTACTTGAGTTTGTTTCTTCCGCTTCTTCACTTTCAATCAGCTCGGGAAAAACAATTGGTTCCCTCGTAGTCGCATAGAATTCCGATTCGTCGTTCGGGTCTAGCTCCACAATCAAACGCAATGGCGGCCTCCGCTGCCGTCTGGGATAACGAGAACGACGATCTGACATTATTCAGTATTTTTTTTCTATGTTAGAAAAAAAAAACAACAACATGTCGCAAACTATTTCGCCCTTTCGTGTTAGAAACAGGCTTATAGACATACGGCCTCATCCTACGTACAAAATGGAAGCCTGCCACCCGTTTTTTTCAAAGAAAAACACTAACCATCTTATTTCCTATGCTAACGCCTATGCTGATAAAATCGACCTGGTCGACAGAAACTATTCCACCACAGATATGCTCGCTTTGATGAAACGAATTTTTGATAAACACCACAACAGAAAACATTTTCCTTTAACGAAACCTCTGATGATAGGTCGCTTTCAGCATCTAACTTCAGTGTCAAATGGGGCGACACTGCCTACAAAGGACAAACTCAATCAACATGCCAAGGTAGAATTGCAGACTATAATTTCCGAAGAAAAACGCCAACAAATGTTTTATGAACGCTACTTACCTTGGGTTTCTAAGCGAACTGTTCCCTTGTTGTCGAACCCGAAACAGGTCATGAAGGCAAGAAAAATCAACACTCGTGTTTATCCGGAACGCCTGAATCCTCTCCGCCTTTAATGGACTATCTAAGGAGACCTCATCACATCCCAAAAAGAAAGAAAAGGAAAGCTCCGAACAAAAAATCCAAGTCTATTTTTGTTATCAGAGATGAAAAAATAGCCGAGATGGCAGTCGACGATCTGCTCAGCACATTTCGCATGATGCTTCCTGAAAAAGCCATAAAACCAATCGGCGATTGTGAGAACCTCGTTGGCAAGTTTAAAAATTATAACATCTATTGCTGCTTCGGGTCGGAGCCAAACCGGAAAATAGATTATGTGTTAAGCAAATTGCTTGTTGACAACGATATATTCGAGCCGTCCCCTATTCTTTCGGACGAATGCGACAAGTCTTCCTATTTTGCAGGTTTTCCGACAATTGGAATTATTTATGCAGCGAGTGGCAACAATTTTGTGAACCTTTCGAGGAATCAGCTCTTACATCACTGGCGTTTCTTGTTCCGCTCGAACACTCTCTACGAAATGCTCATACCACGCTATACTTGTTTTGAGTCGGCGATCGAGGAATATCATCAACAACAGAAGGCATCCAAAATTTTCTTCGAAAAGCTATCTCATCGATTTTATGGACGAGTTACGTGTTTTACGAAAATGCTGGTTGGCGCTAATGTGCTTTTTGTTGCATTTTTGCTTAAAATCAAGCGCAAAAAAATCATTTCTCCTCCGAAGGCAAATTTTGTTATTTTACATAAATAAAAAAAAAAGTTGAAAAAAGTTGAAATTTTTGTATCTGGTCCAGCTCTGCAAAATCTGAAATTTTCAAAATACATGGGTGACGACGACGGACGACGACGAAGAATTTTGAAAAATTTTGAGCTCTGAGCTAGCTCAAAATGTCTGACCAATCAACAATGTGCATGAAAAAATAATTTAAGTATAATTAATTGATTGTAAATTATTCGACCGAGAAGCAGCTCAGGCAGCCGCCGTCGCCGTCATTAGAAGTAGTGTCTATAAATATTTATTAATAATATATTGGGTTATTTTTTGGACTTGTTTTGATGACATTACGCTATCGGGACCCCTTGGCCGTTTCCAAACACGTTTCCAAAAATCTGAAAATATTTTTTCATTTGGAAGCAATTGCTTCTTTGCCAACAGCAATTGTGCTTTGTCCACAGCGATACTATGCCGCAATATCCTATTTGTTTCATTTTTTCTTCGATAACAATCAAAGCTCATCATGATTGGGTTTGTCCGTTTATTTCGTTGGGTTTTCATGCAATAGCGATATTGTTGATCAATCAATCGCTTTCGCGAGCGTGATTTTTTTCTCGATTTGCGTTTTCGACTACGTGATTTCTTTTTTCTCGATCTGGAACGATATCGCATTTATTTTACATAAATAAAAAAAAGGTTGAAAAAAGTTGAAATTTTTGTATCTGGACAAGCTCTGCAAAATCTGAAATTTTCAGAATGCATGGGGTGACGACGACGGACGACGACGAAGGATTTTGAAAAATTTTGAGCTCTGAGCTAGCTCAAAATGTCTGACCAATCAACATTGCATGAAAAAATAATTTAAGTATAATTAATTGATTGTAAATTATTCGATCGTCACGACCTTGAATTTTTCTATCAAAATGTCTGATCAATCAAATTTAAAGAATTTTTTATAAAAAGATCAATATCGTTTTCAGACTTCAGATTCAATTCCTTTTTTCTAATGTCGCTTTTTTTATAAAATGTCGCAATAAAATTTATGTACATTAAATGAAAAGCAGACTTTTCAGAGTTTCTCAATGCCTTCAAAATTTTAATTGGTGGTCTTGAAAAGATAAAAGAACAAGGGCGTGACAAAGATGCCGTTTGGATCCTTGGTGTTAATTGAGAATCGAAATTGTAATATTTTTTGTTTACCTTTCGAAATGCAAAAATGTGAGTTTTTGTCCAGGAAATGGTAGCGATGCTTTCGGATAATAAATCATGCAATTTGAGCCCTAACTCTTTCATTTCGTTTTCATTAAACAGAGTCACTGATGGATACCTTTTAAGTACTCTCAAAATAAAGACTGGAGAAAGTTCTCTGTAAAAATTAACACTATCGAACCCCTTCAAAGTTAAATTATTCGCTTGGTTCAACGAGTCGAAAAGCTTCGATATATTATTAAATTTTTTTTCATCGACCAAGGCATAGCCGACTGCATTATTGACTGAATGCATTTTGCAAAGACCGCCTCTTTGTTTTTCATGATACATCTTTTAAATCTAACTTAAATTTCCAAAAAAAAAATATCGATATTCCATTATTTAATTAGCCTCCAAGGCGGCAACCCTTGCGGCCAGCGCGTCGTTCTGTGCCTTGAGCTCCTTGATGGCCTTCGTCAAAACACCAATTAATTTTGTAGGACAGATACCCTGATAAATCTCCTTCTCCTCTTCAGTTTCTGTCGCAGGAATGACAGCGTCCTTTTTTCCAGAAACAGCCATAGGATACACTTCATCCAGTTCGTTGGCAATAAACCCATATTCTGTTGCACCCTGGTGATCTGACTCATCCTGGAGGACACTCTTTTCATCTTTCCACTCAAAGGAGCAAGGCTTCAGCTTGTCAATCATTGACAAGGCGTCGAAATCATAGTTTACATTCTTTTTGAGTCGGTAGTCAGATGCTGTGTTAACAGCGTTGTTGGCGTAAATATTTTGCCATCGCAATGTAGCCGTGCCCAAACTGAATGAAGATGCCGCCTCTGGGTGGAAGCCGGTAGACTGGACTTTGCATATTGTTGGGACCTTTGAGTAATCCAATAAATTGCCAGTTGGACTGTTCGATTGTGTTGTGGCTGCAAGACCTAGGCGAAACTCAATTGCGTTAACTGCGTTGGTACCTCCATTTTGGGCAATTACCAAGTTGTTTCCAGGTCGACCTCCATCATTTCTGGAAGGGAAAAAGCCATTATTTACAATGTTGCCATCTTGCGCAAAGAAAAGACCGGGGAGAAAGTTTTCGTCAGTTAGATGGTTTTCGGCATCGCCACCAATAATCACGTGGCAGTTTTCGCCGTTTGCGCCTTGGAATCTGTGGAGAGGACCTTCGAAATGAGTTCCTCCCTTGACAAACAGAGCATTATCAGTGGTGGCGCCGGAGGTGTTGATGCAGATTCCACCGTTGAATTCGGCACATCCGGCTGTTGACGACGTCACGGAGCTACCATGGGTACTCATTGTGTATGTGTTGTCGCCAGTTTTTCCTAGTGTTAAGAGGCCATCAAAATGAGTTTCTCCCTTGACAAATAGGGCGTTATCAGTGGTGGCGCCGGAGGTGTTGATGCAGATTCCACCCTTGAATTCGGCACATCCGGCTGTTGACGACGTCACGGAGCTACCACTCATTGTGTATGTATTTGCAGCTGCTTTCTCTAGTGATAAAAGGCCAGAGTTGTGAAGAATCATCATGGTGGTTATTGATCCACCAGTTGGTGTCGTTTTGAAACGAATGCCTAAATTATCTTCAACGGGGCCGCTAGTATATTCTGTCATTGTGATTACAGTTTTGTTGGCGCGATCTCTCATCTTTACCGGCCAACCATATCTGAGCTCTCCGCCTGTATAGATGACACATGCGCTATCGCCCACTTCATATAGTGGAAGGCCGGTTAATTGCATCTCTTCTGTATAAAGCGTTTTCCATTTTTTTATCGAAGATCCAAGATCAAATGTTCCATCTGTTTCGGGAATGAACCCGCCTTCTGTTGACTGAGAGTGTCCGGCCATGACAATCTTGCAAATCGTCGGTGTGTCGGTATATGAAAGTAAATTCGTTGATGTACCATCGTTGTTCGCTGTAGTGTTGCCGACACGAAACTCGATTGCGCCTTGAGCATGTCCTTGGTTATGGGCGACAACAAAATTATTTCCATTTCGAGAATTCGCGTTCGATGATGCGAAAATAGCATTCTGCAAAATGTTACCATCGGCGGCCAGGAAAAGTCCAGGCAGTTTTGTTTCGTCGGCACCATTCAAAGGGTCGCCTCCAATGACGACGTGGCAGTTTTCGCCACTTTCGCCGGTAAAACGGTGGTAATCGCCTTGAAAGTGAGACCGACCCTTTACAAACAACGCTTCGCTACTTGCTGCACCTGACGAGTTGACTACTAATCCGCCGTTACATTCGAGGGATCCGGCTGTTGCTGTCGTAATGACGGCCGACGGGTCAGGAGCGACATTTCCGGAAGTTCCATATACATAGGAGTTGGCCGTCGTATTTGTTGCAGTAACACGAAATGAATCAATCGTCATGCGTTCGGAGCCGGCGGCCGAAAAACGAATAATGTCTTCGTTCGTGGCGTTTTCAACAGTGACCTTGGTGTCTTGGTTTCCATCCTCAATCAGGGAAGTGGGAACCACCTCACCAACAAAGACCTGGCCGTTGGTGTCAATTTTCAACGGTTTGAATGTTTCGTCGGTTGTTGTCGACAGATTGGGAGCGAAGAACTCGTTGGCAATTTGGACTTTCGTATTGTCGATTCTCAACCTCTCTGTGTTTCCTGTATGCATCACGATGTTTTTGTTCATGTCGGACACATTTGAGTATCCGCTAATGTCTATGTAGGAAGTGCTACCGATGTTGGTAAAACCACCTGCAGACAGACGTAAAAATCCATCGTCACCCCCGCTCCCACCTCTGTTGCCTGCGAGTTCGTATTCTTGCGAAACCCTTTTACCACTATTCAGAACAAGGGCTGGACGAGCGCCACCGTTTCCAATTGCCGAAGAATCAAGCGGTGCTAGACCAAGTCGCTGAGTCACCTTGCCTGTATTATTTTCGATGTACAAATAATACATATTGTTGTTTCCATACGTTGCTCCGCCCCCAAAAGCTGCATCCCCAGGAGTGACGTTCAAGGGAACATTATCAATCACAAGATTCTTCCCAGCCGTTACATTCATTTGGATGTCGCCATTAAAGTCGCACAAGACAGAAGTCGTGCCGTGCTCGATTTTTACCAGCTTCTTTTCCTCGGCAACCGTCACCAAGCCACTTGCCTCGACAGTTACCTGGGCAATCGCAGAAACATAGTCTCCGGCACCAGCGGGGTAGATGCCTCCTGTCGGTTGCGACGACGGCGGAGATTTATAGACGATTTCCTTTGTGGTTGTGTTGTAAAACATGGGAGCCACAACCGTCACATCGTCGTTCCGAATCGGGTCCACGTAAAAGCTGTTGGCCTGATTGGTTGCAATGCCGCTTGATCCCATAGCATTTAGGTATATTGTGTTGTCATGGAAGCAGCTGGCTTCCTTTCCAATTGCAATGGCTTGTGCACCAGTGCTAGTGGATTCGCGACCGATCGCAATTGATTGGGTCCCCGTCGCCGTCATTTCTTGGCCAATCGCAATTGCGCTCACTCCCTCTGCAATTGCCTGGTAACCGATCGCAATTGTAGTATTGTTTGTCGACTTGCTCTCCGTGCCGATACTAATTGTAGAATTGTTCGTCGACTTTGCATCTAAACCAATCGCAATCGAAGCAGTGCCGGTGGCCTTCATCTCACCAGCGCCAGCTACCCCG
>Ga0181392_1000069_pt1 | contig 32609 bp, 55 predicted proteins | sample 15SPOviralmetaG_FD_130083 | JGI IMG/M metagenome (GOLD analysis project Ga0181392, IMG submission 130083) | Marine viral communities from the oligotrophic San Pedro Time Series (SPOT) site, San Pedro Channel, CA, USA - 15 SPOT_SRF_2010-09-15 | ecosystem: Environmental > Aquatic > Marine > Strait... | reverse complement strand
TGTTATCTTTATACAAGATGGTGCATCCAATGTTATTAAAATAAATGGTGGTACTGGCAGCACTATCAAAATCACTCAAAGTAATTAATGAAGCGACTACTATTCACCATACTTATAATACTAGTGTTGCCTGTCTTATATCAGTCAACGCCAACAGAAACATTAAAACTAAAAGTATTTGATTATCTTGTACCTCAACAAGATCCTTCTGGCTATTTTACAATTTTAAATTTAGATGAGGAGTTTATAGATCAGGAGGGAGGATATCCTATACCGAGACAAAGATTGGCAGAAATTAATAAACAGATATTAGATAGTAGTGCTTTAGGGGTCGGTTGGGTTATTGCCTTTCCCCATCCAGATCGGCTTGGGGGAGATAAAGAATTTGCAGAATCCCTACAACAAGGTACATCAATATTAGCAATGTTTGAAGCCCCAAATCAAATATACCCAAAAACAGTTGGAACGGTAATGTTAGGATCAGGAAAAGGTGGTATGTTGTCCGAAGGTGTAGTTCAAAATACTATCAACCTTAGAAATTATATACAACAGGGTATTGCAACTGCACCTACCGATATTGACAATTTAGTCAGAAGAATTCCCTTGTTATTAAAAACACCAGATGGTTATGTTCCTGCTTTTGGTACAGAGGTGTTAAAGGCATTGGTTGGTGCTGATACTTATGTAATTAAAAGCAATGATCTTGGAATAGAAGAGATAAGAGTTAAAGGGTTACCACCAGTTAAAACCGATAGCCTTGGTCGTAAGTGGATTAGTTGGGTGAATACTCCACAAACTAATTTACAAGAAATGGATGTGGCAGGTAAGTTTGTTTTTGTTGGAATAACAGCCCCGGGAATTATGCCACAAATTGCAACGCCAGCAGGATTGTTAGAGCCACACAAAATTCAAGCAGCATTATCTGAATCAATTCTTATAGAAAACTCTCCAAGAATTCCACAATGGTCATTAGTAGCTGAAATTTTAATTTTTGGAATTTTCGTGTCCCTGACGTGGCTTGTAATCAATTATCTTGGTGTAGTTAAGGGTCTAAGTATTGCTATAGTTTTGCTATTCACCACAGGCTTCTTAGGAGTTTTTAGTGTTCAGAAAGGTTATTTAATAGATTTTTCATGGACTTTCATATCACAAATCATAACTTCTACCGTTGCCTTTTATATTAACTACAAAAAGCAATATAAATTGCGTCAACAAATAAAAAAACAGTTTGAGCATTATTTAGATCCAAGGCAAATTAAAAGACTTCAAGATAATCCTGACCTGTTAAAACTCGGGGGAGAAAAGAAAGAGGCAACATTTTTATTCACAGATGTGAGAGGATTTACTTCTTTATCAGAAAGACTGACACCAGAAGAAGTAACAACAATAATGAACAAAGCTTTAACTATACAATCAGACGCTGTGCAAAAAAATGGTGGCATGGTGGATAAATATATTGGTGATGCAATGATGGCTATATTCAACGCACCTATAGATTTAGATGATCATAGAAACAAAGCAGTGGAGACAGCAATAGAGATAACTAAAAATATGAAGGAAGCAGGACTGGGTATAGAAATAGGTATAGGTATTAACACTGGTGAAGCTGTTATAGGTAACATGGGTAGTGATACTAGGTTTGATTATTCTGCGATTGGTGATTGTGTAAACACGGCAGCAAGACTGGAGTCTGCAACTAAGGAGGTTGGAGAAGATATATTGATAGGCTATCCCACTGCCATAGATTGCAAATTTAGGTTAAAATTACTTAAACCAATTAATGTTAAAGGCAAGAGCCAAAAGCTGTCAATTTATACAGTAGAAAGAGGTAAAGAAAAATGAAGTTTGGATTAATTAAAAATGTAGTGGGAGCAATAGCACCAACACTAGGTTCTGCTCTAGGAGGACCTTTGGGGGGTCAAGCGGCTAGTGTAGTTGCAAAAGTATTAGGATGTGATTCAGATCCAAAATCTATTAATACAGCTATTCAACAAGCATCACCAGAACAAATGATAGAACTTAAAAAAGCAGAACAAGCTTTTGAAGTTCAAATGAAAGAGCTAGAAGTAGATGTATTTAAATTAGAAACACAAGATAAACAAGATGCTAGATCTAGATTTAGTAAAGATTGGACTGCTAGAATAATAGGCGTGGCTGTTGTTGGTGGATTTATGGGTTATATATTTCTTGTTACCTTGCAACCACCAGAGCAAAACAGTGAAGCATTGATTAATTTAGTTCTAGGATATCTAGGCGGATTGGCTAGTGCTGTGATATCTTTTTACTTTGGTGCATCTCAATCAGACGATAAAAAGGAATAAACGTGGCAGGATTTAGACTTACAGCTTTTAGCGGACTTAATGAAAAGATCGCTCCAAGACTGTTGCCTGAAGATGTAGCACAAGATGCAGAAAATGTTTTTTTAGATAGAGGTAGAATAGAGAGCTTACCTCAAGATGTAAATGACGAATCAGAACCAAGCTCACATCCAGCATCAGATATAGATGGCACGACAAAAACAATATTCAAAGCAACAGATAACGAATGGTTTACTTTCTCAGACGATGTAGATGTTATTAAAAGTCCAATTAAAGAAGATTCTTTTAGTAGGTTTTATTTTACAGGAGTAAGTGGACTTTCAGGATTCCCAAGGATGGTAGATGCCTCCAACGGTATATCAGGCTCAGGACCGTATCCTGTAACTTCATACAGACTTGGATTACCAACTCCCCCAGCTTTTACAACAGGACCAGTTATTGACAATACAACAGCAGCAGAAGGTGCCGCTACAAGTTCAAGAGCATATGTTTATACAGAAATAACAAGTTTTGGAGAAGAAGGTCCGCCTAGTGTTGTTACAGCAGATGATATAGTAGACGCAGCAGATGGTGCAACAGCAACCTTGGCATTGCCAGCGGCAACTAGTGGTGTCTACACTATAGCTAAAAGAAGAATTTATAGAGCAGACTTAAATGGTATATTCAGATTTGTAAAGGACGTATCAGGAACATCAGCAGGAGATACAACAGAGTCAGTTAAGGACAGCTCACTCGGGGAAGAAATAGAATCAACAGACAACTTAGCACCCCCAGATGAAGTAACATCAAGCCATCCAGATGGACCTATGTTTGGTATTACTACTATGCCAAATGGAATAACAGCAGGCTTTAGTGGTAACACACTATTGTTTAGTGAGTCTTATTTGCCACACTCATACCCTATTGCAAATCAGCTAACAACAAAAGAAAATATTGTTGGTATTGTTTCTATAGCCTCTGGGTTATTAGTAACAACAAAAGGCAAACCACTTATAGCGGGGGGAACAGATCCTTCGGCAATGTCTTTGGTAGAAATAGATGCAAACCTACCAAACTCTAACAAAAGATCATTGGTTGATATGGGTGAGTATGCTATATACGCATCCCCAGATGGCTTGGTTATAGCAAGTAACTCAGGTGTTAGCTTAGTAACTCAACAAATATTTACTAGAGATCAATGGCAGAGCTACTATCCAGATAATATTGAAGCCTATGAGTATGAAGGAAAGTATTTAGGTTTTACTTGGGATGGCTCTAATTCAAGTACAAAGAAGGGTTTTATTTTTGATCCAAGAGGACAAAAGAATGCTTTTGTTAATTTAGATTTCTATGCTACTGCTGGATTTAATGACAGAGAGAGTGATGAATTATATTTGGTTATAGGTGGTACTCTTAAAAAGTTTGCTAGATCTTCTAGTGCAAGAACCTATACATGGAAATCAAAAGAGTTTTATAGCAACCTTCCTATTTCCCCCGGGGTAGCCAAGGTTAGTGCTGAGTCTTATAGCAGCTTAACATTTAAACTATATGCAGATGGCTCTTTAAAACACACTCAAACAGTAACAAGCAACGATCTCTTTAGATTACCCGGAGGGTATAAGGCAAAATCATTTTACATAATTTTAGAGGGCACAGACCCAATAAATGAAATTTGTGTATATGAAAGCCCTAGGGAGATTACCTAATGGCAAAGTCTAAAGGTACTTTTGTAGTACCAAGAAATTTTGATCATGAGGGGAAAAGATTTGCTACAAAAGTTAACGAATCTATAGCACAGCTAAAAGGGGAGATAGGAAATCCTCTTGACTCTGCTGTAACTTTTAGAGATTTAATTACTGCTGGATTAGCTAAAAGAGACATTAGAATCGGAGCTAATGGAAAAATTATTGGAGGTGGAGACCCACCACCACCAAAAGATCCACCAGAGATTCCCCCAGCACCAACAGGCGTAAGTGCAGACGGTGCTTTTCAAAATATAGTTATTGAATGGGATGTTCCAACATTCTCTGGTTTTTCTCATGCAGAGGTTTGGGTTGCTTCCACATCTAGTTTTGCAGACAGAGTTTTTGTTGGTCAAACAACGGCAGCGGTATTTTCTCATCAGGTTGGTAATGGTCAGACAAGATATTATTGGATTAGGTTTGTTAATACAGAAAATGTTGTAGGACCATTTAACTCTACAACAGGGACACAAGCATCAACAGCACCAGATATAGCTGCATTAATGACTGAGCTTTCTGAAACCTTACAGGATCTGCCGGGGTATTCAGTTATAACCAATTTAATATCAGGAACAGCAGCCGCAGCAGCAACAGTTATTAGAAGTGATGCAGAGCCTACAACAAGATCCAATGGAGATGCCTTAATTGGAAATGATATTTGGATAGACACTAATGATAATAATCAAGCCTATTTTAGAAACGCAGCTAACAGTGCTTGGATTGCGGCAAGAGATTCTAACCTTATAAGTTTATACAATAGTTTAAGTTCAACAGTAACAGCAAATAGCTCAAGTTTAGCTACAGCACAAAGCGATATAATAACATTAACAACTGACACAACAGCAAATTCTTCTGCGATTACAAGTTTAACCTCTACAGTAAACTCTAATACTTCAGCCATTTCAACAGAACAGACTACTAGAGCAAGTGCAGATAGTGCTCTTGCAACAGATATAACAAATTTAACATCTACGGTTAATAGTAACACCTCTGCTATATCTACCGAGGCAACAACAAGAGCCAGTGAGGATAGTGCACTAGCTACAAGCATCACCAACCTAACCTCTACCGTTGATGGCAATAGTTCTAATATAACTACATTAGCAACAACCACGGCTGATGCAGAAGATAATTTAGATGCTATGTATGTTATTCAGGCATCTACAGAATCTAATGGAAGCGTTTCAGTGGCGGGTATGGTTATCGGCTCTAATGCTGATAGCGGAAATGGTGCTCAATCATATGTTCAGTTTCAAGCTGATAAATTTGCAATATGGAATGGAACTAATAATAACACGGCTCCATTTATTGTTAGTGGCGGTACTGTTTTTATGGAAAATGCAATGATCCAAGATGGGGCTATAACAAATGCCAAAATTGGAAACCTAGCTGTTGATACCGCAAAGATAGCAAACCTAGCTATAACAGAAGCAAAGATGGCGAATCTGTCTGTTGCAACTGCAAAGATACAAGATCTTGCTGTTGATAATGCAAAGATAGGAAACTTAGCTGTAACCAACGCAAAGATTAATGATTTGAGTGCTGAAAAGATTAATGCTGGTTTAATTAATTCAGACAGGGTTAATGTAGATACACTTAATGTAAAACACTTCGATGATGTAAGCTCTGACATAAAAAGTCATACAGGTGCTTTTGTTCCTTTAGGGGTTTTTGGGAGCTCTTTTCAAAGAGGGTCAACAAACTTTACAACACAAACATCTTCAACAGGCACCTACTTATCCACAACCATAGGTAGTGTTAGAAATGGTGCTAAGTATCAGGCAATATGGACTGGGGTTTATGGCGACTGTACAAATGGTGTATTAGAATATAGCGTCAATGGTTCAACCTATGTTCAGGCTGCTGGAGGTATACAAAATGTAACTTTTGCAGCGGGGACTTTTAGGACATACGTCTTTGCATATTCAGGAACCATAAGCGGTCTCTCTAGTAGCTCAACGACTGTTTATTGGCGTGTTAGATGGATAACTAAACTTAGAAGCACATATCAATCTTTGTATGTGTTTATAGATAATACACAATAAAATGGCAGACTATACTATATATAAAACAGAAACAGGTGATATAACAACTTGTGGAACTACTAACCTTACTATTAATGACATTATTTTAGAAAGCGATGAGTCAATCATCGAGGGATTATATGAGGCAGAAAATTATAAAATAATTGAAGGAGAAGCTGTTCAACAAAATATTTCAATATGGAACTCAATAAGACCCATAAGAAATACTATGCTGTCTGAGTCAGACTGGACACAGTTCCCAGACAGTCCTTTATCAGATTCCAAGAAAACAGAATGGTCAACTTACAGACAGCAATTAAGAGATCTGCCCTCAACTCAGTCAAGTGCAACAAGTATAGATGATGTTGTATTCCCCACAGAGCCTTCTTAATTGGTAATATAATGCTACATTATTATATAATTTAATGGTATCTTATGGATAAAATGCTATCACAAGTAGATGTTAGAACTTATTGGGATTTCATAGAACCGGGATTGCGGGAAATAAAAAAAGAAGCAAACCCAGAATGGAGACCAGAAGACATATACTCAGCACTAGTAAGTGGGATAGCAGAGCTTTATGTAGATGTAGAGCAAGACCCATGTGAGAGCTTTATTATTCTACAAGTAAAGCCTAGTGTTTTTAAAGCTACACAGTCATTGTTAATTTGGGTGGCTTACGATAAAAGAGAAAATGCTAACGGCAAATACATGGAGTATATTGAACATATGGCTGAACAAAGAGGTTGTAATAAAGTAGAGTTTTGGACACCTTGGAAAGGATTAGCAGATGTCTTGTCTCATATAGGTTATGAAACAAAACAATACATAGTGGAGAAAAAAATATAATGTCAGGCGGCGGCGGATCAACAACAATAAAAGATACAGCATCACAGAAGGCTTTAGCCTCTATTGCTGCTCAAAGATTTAATCTTTATCAACAATACTACGTTCCTTTAGAAAATGAGTTTATGGCAGGTGTTGCTGCAATGAGAGATCCAGCTTCTTTTGAAAATGTTGAGGGGTATATAAACGCAGTTCAACAACCACAATTCCAACAAGCGGTAAGAGATATGCAACAACAGGCTTTTGCTCAAGGAGTAGACCCCACCAGTGGTCAGTATCAAGCAAGACAAGAGCAAATGACAGCAGGACAGGCGAGAGGAATGGGAGTGGGAACAGCAGAAGGTTTGTCAGGACAATTAGATAGATATTATCAAGGTATGCAAAATATTATTGCAATGGGTCAAGGTCAGGCTGGTCAGGCTATAGCAGGATTATCTGATGTAGGCGAGCTAGCACAAAAAAGAGGAATAGCAGAGGCTAAACAGTCTTTTCAAGGCAGCCAAGGAACTCAATCAATTATTGGTACGGGTCTAGGTCTTGGTGCAGGATTGTATATGGGGACTAAAAATACATAATGATTAGTTTTTATGGATTAGGTCAAAAAGAAACATACAACGACCCATACTATTCACAAAATAATCTGTATGTAAATCCTTTTAGATCTGGTGATCAATCAGCACAAGACACTTTGGCAGATTTATATGAGGCAGAGTTTCAAGATTATTTACAAAGATTCTTCCCAGTTGAACAAGACCTTATTCAGCAGATGACAACAGGTTTTGAGGGTCTTCAACAAGAAGAAATAGGAAGAGCACAAGAAGCAGTAGCAAGACAATATGCAAATGTTAGAGGACAGGCTGGTAGAAGACAGGCAGGTTTTGGGATATCATTAAGACCAGAATCACAAGCTGATTTTCAAAGATCAGAAACATCAGCATTAATTGCTGCAAGAAATTTTGCAAGAATGAGATCAGAAGAAAGAAGAATGCAAGTTCTTTCAGGAGGTCTTGGAAGTGCAATGGGACAAAAATCAGTAACAGGAGGATTAGGTGGCTAGCGGATTAGGTGGATTATTGGCAACAGGTCAACAAACTAAACAACAAGCAACAGCAGGGTTGCTTGGGGCGGCAAGATTAGAAGCACAACAAGACATTGCAGAAAGGCAACTAGAGATGCAAAAAGAAGCAGGACAACAACAGCTTATGGGTACTGCTGTAGGTATAGGTGGTGCAATAGGTGCAAAGGCAGCAGCTACAGCAGTAGCAGACTTAGGTGCAGGAGCAACATTAGGTGCGAAAGCAGGTGCTGTAGCAAAAGCAATGGCTCCACCAGTTTTAATAGCATTAGCAGCGGCAGCGTTGCTTAACAAATTATTTGATTAATTATGAGTTTAGCAGAAGGAATAGAAAGCGGTTTAAGTTTAGGTCTAAAGTTTGCATCTTTTTATAAAGACAAAGAAAAAGATGACTTGCTTATTGAAAAAGCAAAGCAAGACATAGATATTCAAAAACAAGCATTTGAATCAGACATGGAGACAGCAACTCTTACTAGAGAAGAGAAGCAACAAAAAATTAATTTAAATAAAATAGAACTTGGGTTTAAAGAAAAATTACTTACATCTGAACTAGCAAGAAATGAAGCTAGCACAGAATATACACAAGCAAATACTGCAAGAGTTAATGCACTTACAGAGGGAATAATATCTGATAACAGAAGAGCTAACATTACTGATGACGCTGTTTTATTTCAAGGTGTATTAGAAAAAATGCAAGATCCTAATTTAAATCAAATGGAATTAAATTCTTTAGCCCTGTTAATTGAAGATATAAAAGATCCTGTAATGAAATCTCAACTTAAAAATATAGATCAAAATTATTTAAAATCTTGGGACAACATATCTCCAATTTTACAAAGCGGAAACCTAGAAGAGTTGCCATCAGACTTTAATCAAAATCTAACAACAATTCTAAAGCCCCAACTAGACTCGGGATACTTGGGAGCCACATTTATAACTAAAGATGGGCAAAAAGGAGAGGTTGAAGAAATATCTTTAAGTGGAGACTTTTTAGCAAAAGGTCAAGGAGACCAAATGATCCTTGGCTCTAATGTTAAGGTTAGGGTAAACAACGAAGTTAAAGAATATATGACATTTTTACCAGATGTAGCAGACGATGGCTCAATAACCTTTAGAGAAGATTTGCAAGCGGATGATTCCAAGGCAGTATCAGTCGCAGACACAGTAGATTATGTTGCATCAAACAGACATATTCCAGCACTTATAAATCAAAACCCAAACATCCTTAAAAACCTAGATAGTATAAATGATATTATATTAGACACTTATTCTCCTATATCCAAAACAAGTCAAAGAGAGGATCAAATTACCAAAAGAGCAATCTTTGATCAAAGAAATAGTTTATTCTTTACAAACTTAGCAGCAGCAAATATAAATGATATTAAAGATGCTAAGCTAGAAGATGATTCAATGCAAACAGCACTAAGGCTTTTTTATTCAGCATATGGTAAAAACTCTGGAATAATTAAAGATGGAGATATGTATAAGCCAGTAGACGGCATAGATCCTTTGCAGGCTATATATAATAATGCTCCCAAAATGTCAGAAGTACAAATGACATACGACAATCAGCCACTGTCTTCTGCACTAAATCGTTACAAAGATGATCCTAATGCAAGCGGTGCACCTATAACTAATCTTTATAATGTAAACATTCCATACGGTGCATCTTTAAATTCTATAAAAGATGTTATGGTTGATCATTTTAGCCACGATCAAGGCATACAAAATCAAATTGAATACTTTCATGAACAATTTAAGGCAGCAGTAAAAAGGGGAGAGTATTCTGAAGATGTTTATGCAGAATCATTAGAAGATTTTTTAAAACAAGTTATAGGGGGTTAAGATGGCAGACCTTTTTAGGCTTGACCCACTTAATCAGGAAGAGGAAAAGAAAGAGAAAGAACTCTTTACTATTGCTCCAATGGGGCAAGAGGACTCTACATATAAAGATATTCTAGAAGAGAACAAAGATATTCCATTTATTGACAGAGTTCTTAATCCACAAAAATATCCATCCCCAACATTAACAGACGATCAGGGTAGAAGGCAGACTCACTTTATGAGTGCTGATAAAGATGAAAATGATAACTGGATTGCATATCCAAAAATAATTTATCAGGATGATCAATACAAAAGAGTAAATATGCAAGAGGCTGTAGCTTCTGGTAATTTTATAAACTTTGAATCAGATCAACAAAAGGCAATAGATTTTTCTAAAAACTATAAAACTCAAGAGTTTAAAGATTTTTACAATACTAAAAGCGACTCAAAAAAAGATAAACTTTTTACCGTTTCCCCAATGGAAGAAGAAGATGGTGGTTTTATTGATGCTCTTAAGCCCAAAGGTGGAAAGAAACTTTATGATGGTATTATTGGTGCATATGAACAAACAGCCAGACTTCCAAGTCAAATTGCAAGATCTGTTGAAAGAACTGCAACAGAAGATTTAATAGATGATTTAAATAGAAGCTTAGGAGATGACAATAGATCTTTTGTAGAAAACTTTCTTTTAAGCGGAAGTGGTTTTAAAAACAGATATGAGAGACAGGTTCTTGAAAGAGAATTGGGTATATCAGACAGAGGTAATTTATCAATACTTTGGAATACTGTTTTTGGTACAGGTGAGGTAGAAAATGCTTTTAATATTAAAAAGTTATCAAGACAAGAAAAAATTCAAGCGAGGGAAGATCTTACTAAAAAAGCTATTGAACACGCAAACATAGTTAGCAAGGAAAATGCTGAATACAATAAAAAAAGACAGAAGCTTTATAAAGATAGAGGGTATTCGAAAGATGAAATATCTATAGTTGGAGGAGTTTCTTCGTTAGTGCCATCACTCGCTTCAATGGGTGCAGCGGTTCTTACAAAAAAACCAGCAGTTGCTTTTGCAACATTACCTTACTTTGGAATCTTAACACAGCAAGAAGTGTACGAAGATAGTATATCTAGAGGTCTTTCAGAGGAAGACGCAAGATATAACTCATATTTACAAGGTGGATCAGAGGTGGCATCAGAGCTTTTAGTGAGTAAAACTATTGTAAAAAGTCTAGATGGATTCTTTAAAAAACAAAAACAAAATGTTAAAGAACTTATATTAGAGGGTGGAGCCATTCTTGCCGCAGAAGCAGGGGGGGAACAGCTCAATACCATTGCTCAGTCCTTGTCTGATGCTTACTTTGACAATCAAGAAGAGCTTAGAATAGCTTGGGATAATAGAGAGAATCCATTGTATGAAGGACCAACATGGCAAGAAGTTATAGCTGAAAGAGGTAGAGCTACTGCAATAGCTTCTCTTGTAGCTGGTGGTGGTATAGTAACAACTAACGGAGTAATAAAATATAACGCTTCAAAAGATTGGATTAAAAATAGTAAAACACCTGAAAAAACAAAAGAACTTATTGATCAAGTTATTATTCAAAAAGAATTAGATAAGGTTGCCATAGATCAAGCAGGAGCAAGGGCATCAGATCCAGATATTATAAATGATAGAAACATAGACCCAGCAGAATTTATTGTTGAGGAAATGTTAAAGATAGATCCACCGGGCAAAAGATCAGAGCTAATAGATGAGGATCAAGTTATTACAGAGCTAGAGCCAATCAATAAAGTATCTAATATAGACGAAGCATTAGACAATGTAGAGAAATACTTAGATGGTAAAGGTTATGATATAGATAGATTAGATTTAAACACAGGCAAAGACTTCGCGGCAGAATTAAGGGGTGATGAAGCAAATCAAATAAAGCTTATGGGTTCTTTAGGATTTAGAGTAGATCTAAATAATGTAGAAGCTACAGCAAACAAAATAGATAAATTTATTATTGGTAGAAACGCAGAAAAAAACTTTAAGAAAAAAGTAAAACCACAACCAAAAGAGAGATTGACGTTGCCTAAAAAAGTTGTCCCTAGAAGGGCAAGGTCGTTATTGGTTGGGGGTATACCTAAAAATGCTACCGATGTTGAAGAGGCAACCAACGCTCTTGGTTTTGATAAAGCAAAAATTCCACCTGTTTATTTAATGAAAAACACTCCTGTGAATCCTTTGACTGGGGAGTCCAACTATGAAATTGGAGATGCGTTGGCAATGCAAATGCAGGAGCTTGGTTTTAGACCAGATTTAGTAGATCCTAGCAAACCAACCGAGTTTAGCTCCACTGAGGCTTACGAGATTTTAGCTAACAACGAAATTTTTCCAGAAGACGTTGATAAATATAATTCATATATTACAGAGATGGATATAGCAATAGGGCAATTTATAGAAAAAAACCCGGGCGTTACTATTAATGAAATAAAAAAAGCAGCAGGGAGTAGAAGTCTTGTAGAAATTGAAAATACCTTAGATAGACTTCAAAATGAGATAAATGCTACAGGTGAGTCGTTTAGGTCTGACTCAACCTCTGGCGAGGTAAGATATTTTGCAGAAGCAGATCCAAGAATAGAAGAAGTAAGAACAGAAGAGGCTGGAATAGAATCTACATTACAAGAGGTTCCTGAAACTGCACAACCTATAAGCCTAGAAGACTTTGATAAAATACCATCTTTCCCAGCAGATCAGTATTTTAATGAACAAGATAAACTTCCTATATATCCTGATACAACAACCTATGATCCAAAGAATTCTCCACTGAGACCTAAAAGGTCTGAAACCAAGTCAGTTGTGAGTGATGGAGATGGGGGCACTATAAATCTTGATGGAGGCTCAAACATTACAGATGATCAATGGGGTATAGGTCATGAATCTAAAATGAAAGAAAGGGCTTCTGAGTTAGAATTTTTATTTCAGAATACAGTTGGAAGAGTTAAAGATGTCGAAGTTGCTAGAGATGTAAGAGCAGGGGAACTTGGCTTGCCTAAACTTACAATATCTCAAAAACCATCAGAAGCGTTTGCAAGATTGCCCGGAGTAAGAAATACCAAGTATGTTGAGTCTTTAGAAGAGGCAGAAGCTATCGTAAATAAAATGATAGAAGAGAAAGTCAAGGGTGATGATGTTGATATTATTGCAAGAGCCCTGCACGCCCCTGAGAGAAACAGAAAAATATATCAAGATAAATTAAAAAATATAGATGAATTACAAGAAAGTCTTGTAGATAAAGAATTAACAGACACAGATAAAAAGAATTTAGAAAAGCTCAAACAAGAAGCAGAAAAATTTAAAAATAATGGTTCTGGAATTTCTACAGCAGAGGCAATAGATGTTCTTGAGAGATATGGTATAGAGTTTGATGGCGTTGATGCAAAAGCGACATCAGAACTTGGGGCTAAATATTTAGAGATTATTGATCAATATCATAACTATATTAAGAAAACTGTTACTGAATATAATGAGGGAAGCTTAATTGATGAGGCAACATCAGAAGACTATAAGTCTAATGCGAATTATAAATACTACGTTCCTTTAACTGGTTGGGCGGCAGACACAACTATAGATAAAAAACCAAATAGAAAAGGAAAGGGCTTATCAATAAGAGGACCAGAAAACGAGAAAGCAAAAGGAAGAACTTCAGTATCAGCATCTCCTTTTGTACAAATGGTTTTACAAAGACAAAACGCTATAGACAGAGCGACTAAAAATGATGTACTTATTAGACTTTCAAAATTATTTACAGAAGAGTTTGATGGTAGTGATATAGCCGAGGTAACAACATTTAAACCTAAAGAGATGGAAGGTGTCTTTGGTTTCAAGGAAGATGGTAAACAAAACTGGTTAAAGGTTTATGATGAAAAACTAATTAGAGGACTAAATGCTTATGGCTCTGAAACATTAGGTCCATTTACAAGCATGGTTAGACCATTTACAAGATTACAATCAGCTCTTTATACGGCGTTTTCTCCAGCGTTTGTTCTTTATAACTTTTCAAGAGACTTAGTTGCAGGTGGAATAGCAATACACACAGAACAGCAATTACCCGGAGGAAGAGCGGAAGGAAAAAGAATACTCACAAGAAGTGTTAAGAATGTATTGCCAAGGCTAGCACAATTTCATAAAGGAATTAAAGGTAAGGGAATCAAAGAAGAGGGTATACAAGAAGCATATGATATGTTTAATAAATATGGTGCTAACTCTGGATTTGTCACCACATTAGGTCAAGAGAGAATCTCAGACTTTTATAAAGAACTTCAAAGCAAATATGAGGGAACAACATCATTAACAGATCCAAACAAACTTTTATTAAAAGTTGGAGGAGGTCTTAAGAAACCATTTAAAGCAACAGCAAACTTTATGTATGATCTTAATAGTGCTGTAGAAAATGGCATTAGGTTTTCAACCTTTGTAGAATTTATTAAAGCTGAAAACAATGGGCAAATAAAAGGTGCAAAAAAAGAAACACTAGAACAAGCAGCATCTTTAGCAAAACAATTAACAATCGACTACACAACCAAGGGTCATTTAAGCAACTCTATTAATTCACATTTCATATTCTTCAATGCTGCAGTTCAAAGTAATATTCCTTTATATAGAGCATTGGCAAAATCTCCAAAGCTTGCACTTCAGGTAGGAGGAGGATTGGCATCCTTTGGATCATTAATAACTTTATATAATTTTATGGTTTCAGATGAAGACGAAACTGGCAGACCTATTTATGAAAATATATCAGAAAGATATGGTAATAGGTATGTAATATTAATGATGCCAAACAATAAAATGAAAGAAGGTGACAAGCTAGATCAAGATAAGCAAAAACTTTTTACTGGCGGACCATTAACGGTAAATGGAAGAACTGTTGCTTTTGCATACCCGCAACCACTTGGCTTTAACATACCATTCAATCTTGGAAGACAGGGAACAGAACTTGCAGCTCATAAGATTTTTGGATTACAAAGACCAACCAAAAGTGTAGCTAAGGCTGGATTAGAAATGTTTGATAACTTAAGCACTGGTGTAATGCCTATAGGTGTAAACATATCAAGAAAAGAGGGTATTGAAGGTTTTGCCTCAACAGTCGTTAGGGGTGTAACCCCAAGTTATATAAAGCCCTTAACTGAACTGGCTGTAAACGAAAATTATTTTAATGTTCCAATAACTAAAAAGTTTTTTGGTGGAAAGCAGGGACTTCCTCAATCCAGTGTAGTAACAAGTTATGACAAAGATATCTATATAAGCATAGCACAAATTGTAAATAACATGACTGGAGGAAATAATGAAACCCTTGAGAAGGGATTTATTGATCTGCAACCCGGACAAATTAAATATATAGTTGAATATTATGGTGGTGGTCCACTATCTTTTGCTGGAAAAGTAAATGATTCAATTCATAAATATATGTACGATGAAATTAAAGATGTAAAAGATATTCCATTTTTAAATACTTATGCGGTACAAGAACAAGATGGCGTTTATGCCAGAAGATTCTATGAAGGAATGGAGGATGTTGAAGCAAAAGTCTTAAGATATAAAACCATAGAAAATAAAGAAGCTAGAGATAAATACTATGAACAGAATAAAAACGTCATAGCACTAGATTATTTAAGCGAGTCTGAAGAAGCTTTGAAAAGAGTATTACCAAAAGAAATAAAAGACACCATAAGAAAACCTTTAACTGATATTAGAAGAAGATTAAAAGATTTAAAAGAATCTCAAAAAACGGTGGTCGCTTTACAATTAAGGGAAAAAGATCCATCAACTTATTATCAAAAAATAAATAAAATAACTGATCAGAAAAAAGAAATATATGTAGACTTTTTAAAGTTGTATGAAAAATCTATGACTGAAGATGAAAAATCGCAGGACTAATAATACACATTAGTTGAGGGAATAAATATGAAAACATATTAGCCCTGCTGAAGGTTTAAGTAACTAAGATATCAGACTATTACTAACCTCACAAGCATCACTTAAATAATCTTTTGAGAGGTGTGCGTACCTATTTACTATATTGAAGTCGGACCACCCACCAAGATGTTGGAGCGTATGCAGAGGAGTACCGTTCTGCACATGATGGGTAGCCCAAGTATGACGAATATCATGCCATCTAAATCCCTCTAGGTTTGCTTTCTTTAAAGCGTTATACCACCCAGTGTTAGAGGCTCTAGTAATTTTTCTTCCTGAATAGGTAAAAACATAAGGACCTGTTTTTTGAATTGATTGTAAGAGCTCTCTGCATTTTTGATTTAATGGAACGCAAAGACTTTTTCCATTCTTGGTTTCAGACCCATCTATTGCAATTTGATCTTGCTTTATATCATTCCACTTAAGATTAAAGCAGTTGGACATCCTAACGCCTGTAAGGAGAGAGAAGATAAAAGGCTTCTGCAAGTGCAGGGGGAGCACATCATGCAGTTTCTTTATATCCTCTAGAGTAAAATAGTTAATTCTTTTAGGGGACTCTTTTACTCTTTTAATAATAGGCTTGGTGTCCAACCACCCTAACTCTTCATAAGCGTACATTAGTACTGCTCGGAAGTAGTTTAAATATCTGTTAACTGTTCCGGGCTTTCCTTTTATTCCCGATTTAGCGTTAGCGATATGTTCTTTTGTAATATCTTTTAAATCCATATTAGCAAACAAAGGATCAAAATACTTTCTATAAGTAAAATCATTTTTACCCATGTTATTAAATCTATAATATTGGCTTACAGCATCTTTCCAAGTATTCATCCTTTACTCCTTTTAAGTAAACAGTTTAAATGTTGTTGCCAAACCTTTTTAAACTCTGAATCTTTAGCATTTCTTTTTGCTTTTCTTAAAGCAATACATCTTTTAGTTAAGTTATTCATCTTATTCTTTGACCTTATTAGCCTTATGTAACTTATATAACTCTTTAAAGTAATTAAGACTTTCTTGCATGTCTTCCCAAATTGCATCTTTAACCTCTTGCTTATTGATAGAGTCAGGAGCAGAAACGATTTCAAACTCAGATTTCTTGGGTATCCACCACTGATGATTAAGTGATTTATAAGCAGGAGAAGGATCTCCTACTGTCTTCCACCTCCAGATCACATTCCCAGATTCTCCTTGCCAGTAAAAAGTATTTAGTGCGTCATTCATTTTATTCCCTCAAATAATTAATAATGTAAACATAGTAATTTATTATTTCATCATTGTCAAATAATATATCTTTTAAATAATTCTATAGGAATTAGACAAGCTATCTTTTTTTGATCATCTCCGTTGCCAAGTATCTCTTGTGATCTTATGTTGTTTATCATGATGCACTCTATAATTTTTTTTGGTTTAACCCACATTGTTTGTTTGCCTGTTTCTATAATCCAATAATCAGCCTCTGTGCTTAACAATGCCGAGGGTTTTCCAAACATAAAAAGTTCTATAATTATATTTCCTGTTTCTTGGCTTTTGTAATCAACCTTAACTTCTATCTTTAAATTCTTTTCTGGAATAAAGATATCGTAGGGTTTAAATTTTCCCGGAACAAGAACTGCTGTTGGGTATTTTCTTCTAATAGAATTAAGTATAGAATTTTCCAGATCTTGTCCAACCAACAGATCTTTGCGAAAAGCTTTACTCGAACTTATTTTTGATTTCTGTGTAGTCATTCTCTGACATTATTGATTGTATAGATATATCGTTAAACTTGTGATTAGATTTAACTATCTTATTCAATAATTCAATACACTTATGATCTTGCGGATACATCTCTGACTGATGTGCAGCAACTTGCACAACTCTTTTTATTGCATCTCTTACTGTTAAATTGTCTGTATTTTTCAATTTTTGTAGATCCCTCCATCTATCTTCTTGTGATATTACTTGCCTTATTTTAAAACCTTCTGAGGCATTTTTTATATTAATAACTTTTTTCTCTGTTTCTGAAAGTTGGTTCCATTTAATTATTTCTTGCTCATGTCTTCCACAGGTTTTACACCTAGTATCGCCTAATGTTGTGGAGCAGAAGTTACCATTACAAGGTGAGCCAGATAATGACCCCTCGCCTAGAACAGATGAGAGCCTCTCTGATGAAGAGAGACCCTTTTCTAAGTTGGTATTCATCAGATTTATTAAGAAGTTTCCTCGTTTGATGTTTCTTCTTTATTGTCTGATTTTACTTTATTTTCCTCGTTTTGTACAACGACATATTCTTTTGGAAGCAATGATGTCAAGTCTCCTTGATCAACCTTGCTACCAAGTTGTGCCAATCTCATAACCTCAGAAAATATTGGTGCTATGCTTTGATTATAGAATTGTATTTGAGCAATCTTTTGGCTTGCAGCCTCAGACAAAGAATCTTGCTTAAACTCTCTTTGCTCTCCATCTATAAATAAAGTTAAAGTTTTATCATCCATAATTATTCCTTATTAAAACGGTAGATCATCTTCTACGACATTGTTTGGAAACACCTCCTCAGACTTTGGCTTAGGAGCTTGTGCATTTTTAGGTGTAATTGCAAAGCTTAACGCAGGAGATTTATCATTTGCCCCCGGTTTTCTTTTCCAAGCACTAACCCAATAATCTCCGGGAGCAGTTACCTTTAACTCACCTGTAAAGTCAGGATGCTTTTCAGTTTCTTTTTTATCGTTTTTCCAAATCGCACCGCGATTGCTATTATCATATTCCATTATATATTTTTCTCCTTATTAACCCAAGATTCTAAAATTTTGTTTACCATGTAAGCAATTTTTCTGTCATAAAATTTATGATTTTCTTTCTTACTTACAGCCATAAGCTTGTTGTAAACATCCTCTTCAATTCTTGAACTAATAGATTTTTTATTATTAGCCATTTTTATTCCTCTAGTAATTTGGTATAAATTCTAGAATCACCTTCAGATCTATATCCTTCTAATATATCTCTTTCAATGTTCTGGTCTTTTACCAGTCGACTATAGTTAATTCTGCCTCTAGCTTGTGTCATATGACATTTCACCAAAGACGTACCAAAAGCTCCGCCATGTTTTTTTATCAACATAGCAGACAGATCTTTTTTTCTAGACTCTAGAGCTGAAGACCTATCCTTAAGCTGTTTTAGTTCTTTTAATACAGAAGCGAGTTCTGATGTTTCACCATCCTCTTCTACTGTTTTGTAATTAATTCCGGGTTCTTCTTTTGTTTCAGACCACCTAGCAATATATGTTGGGTCTTTGGATTTTTCGTTATACCACTCCATAAACTTTTGAGCTTTAGGTATATAAACCTCAGCCCATCTTAAATCTCTTTCAACCCATTCTTGATAATGTTCGTTGTGTCCATACCATTGAAAGAACAGCATTTCGTCAATATCCATACACTCCATAGCTAATTGCATTTGATGCCAATAATTTCTTTTTTGTTCTTTAACATTGGTACATGGTTTTGTTTGTGGGCATTTAACCTCCACAGCAGAGACGGTTCCCTTTCTACCCTTCATCATAATTCCATCTGGCGACATACCAAGCCAATCATATTTAGGGTGAACAACAAAAGATGGTTGTGTTATTTTATAACCCATACTTTCCAGTGTTGCCAATGCAAGTGGCTCACTGTTTTTACCATGCGTTATAGCAAACATAGCTCTTTGATCAAATGGGTCTTGTGTTAAATGGTGAGCCTCTCTGTAGATATCTCTACCCAAAGCCTCCCACTGATCACCTTTAGTCCACATACATTCATCTGCGGCTTTTGGTATTCTTGTTCCTGTAATTCTATTGGATCTTTGCTGATGCCATTCAGGAGTTCCTTGTTGTATCTGTGTCATCATTTAACCGCTTTGCTGTATATAAGATTTAGTTGAACTCTAGCTTCTTTGTCATTACTAAGTTCCGCAACCTTGTCATACCTTTTAAATATTTCTTGTGCTTCTTCTTTAGTCTGTGCCGTCTTAAGTTCTTTTTTGAAATCCTCAAGAACAGAAAACTCTTCTTGATCTTGCTCAGGTGTTGACCCTTTATCTATACCTTCTAACTCAGGCTCCTCGATACCCTCAAAAGGTACACAAAAAGTTTCAAGTAAAGCATTTCTATAAGCAAAAGATCTTGCTGATTCTAAGTCTTTGCCTTGTTGAGATTTACTATGACCCACATAAGACCTATCAATATATGAACCATCTTCTGTTGAAATAAATCTTAAGGTTCCAACAACCCTTGTAAGAGTAGATCTACCATCATCCAAGAATTTAGTTGAAACATTTAAATCTGGTTGAACCACAGTCAAAACATTATTGTCATGTAATGGTTTTGAGAATGACTGTATGATTTGATCGATCCCTCTGTATTTATATTTTTGGTAGCTATTAACACCCTCTTTTGCTATTGGGTTAGCGACCATGTGTTTTTGCACATTTTGCAGTGCCGTGAATATTTTTTCTTTTGACATTGTATTTAAACCTCCAAGTGAATTGTAAACATTCATTTATTTTAAATCAATACTTTACAATAATTATTTTTTAATATTAAATACGCGTATGAGGGAATTACATGTCGCTTGAATATATCACCAAGGTTTTAAGAGTAGAGGTTAACTCTACACAAAAATTAATATTAATTGTTTTAGCTAACTATTCAGATGAATATGGTCAGTCATATCCTTCACATAAAAAACTAACAGAACTTACAAATCTTAGTCTTTCTGCTATCAAAGATAATTTAAAGAAGCTAAAAGAAAAGGGTTATATAGAATGGGATCAAAGAAATAATACAAGTAATTTATATCAATTAAAGGTATCGCCGTCAGGTGGCTACCCCCCGCCGTCAGGTGGCTACAATACTAAAGGTAATACTAAAAAGGTATATATATTAGATTTAGATAAAATAAATTTTATTTATAAAGAAACCACTGATAAAACATTTTATCAACATAGTGCAAATTCATTTAAAGCAAAACCAAGGTGGAAGGAATTAAAAGAACTTGGTAGGAAGGGTATAGTCTCACCCAAAACGGGGAAAAAAATAAATCTTGCAACAGAAGAGTTCTGGTACAAATATTTTGAAATAGCAAACTCTGAAGGACATAAGAAATGGATAAGATCTTTTTGGGACAAGAAACCAAGTCTAATGACAATGTTAGGTTTAAATCAATTTGAGGCAATTATAGAGAGAAGATATGGATAAAAGTATTTATGAGTTAGAAGCAAATATATTGGGTGCAATGATCCTCAGCGATGATAAATTTAGAAAAGCACAAGAGATTGGACTAGAGCCAAGTGAATTTAAAAATCAATTTTATAAAACTGCATACGAGGTAATGCTTGATAAACAAGCCTCTGACATAGTTACATTGCGAAACAATATTAAGAATGATTTTTGTTTTGAAGAGGTAAAGGAGGCAACAGCTTATTGTGTAAGTCCAGCAGGTTTTGATGGTTGGATAAGCCAAATAAAATATAGAACAGCCAACGATAAATTATTAACTTTATCTGAAAAAATACCAGAAATTGTTGAATCAAATACAAGTATAGAAGAGAAAATAGACTCGGTAAATCAGTTACTTATAGATAATAAGATTGTTAAAAACATTGGATCTCCAAAAGATGTTTCAGAAATATTAGATTTGGTTGAACATGAATTGCAGAACGCAGGAACCAACGAGCAAAACATAATAAAGACAGGTTTTAAAGAGATAGATAGCAAGATAAAAGGATTTAAAAAGGGAGATTTGATCATAGTCGCAGGTCGTCCGGGTATGGGTAAAACAACTTGGGCTTTAAATATAGCAACAAATAATATTTTTGCTAATAAAAATGTTCTTATATTTAGTTTGGAAATGACTAATGAGCAACTAATTAAAAAAATAATTAGCAGTGAGTCAGGCTTGACAACGGATAAAATGCTTTCTGGGGATATGTCTAAATCTGATTGGGATGTGTTCACTGAATTTAAAGACAAGTTATCTAAAACAAGTTTATATGTTTATGATAAATCCCCAATAACTATTGAAACAATGATTAATAAAACAAAAGCCATACAGGCTGTAAAAAATATTGATCTAATAGTTGTTGACTACTTGCAGTTATTAATGACTTCAAATAAAGCACCAAGCAATTCTGATTCAAGAACTGCCTCAATGACATATATTTCTAATCTTCTGAAAGGACTGGCAAAGGACATAGGTTGTCCATTAATCTCGTTATCTCAATTAAACAGGGGTGTGGAATCGAGAACGGATAAAAGACCAGTTCTTTCAGATCTTAGAGATTCTGGTTCTATAGAACAGGATGCTGATATGGTTATAATGTTATATAGAGGCGATTATTATGACTCATTAGAAACAAATAACGCAGAAGTAATTGTAAGAAAAAACAGAATGGGCGAACTTGGGGACTTTGAGCTTGGATTTGATGGAAGTCTTTCTAAGTTTTTAGATCCAGAAGACGTTGCATTCGGGAGAAAAAAAGAACATGGACCAATCTGAAAACTTTCATCAACAACTTAGAAACATAATACCAAAAATATCTGAAGCAAGAGTTGGAGTATTAAAGTCTGAGGTAAATCTTAAAAGGGTTTTTTGGATTGAACTATGTAGTGCAAAGGAGGAGGGAGAGCGTAGTTATAATGCACAGAAAGCTAGAGCTGAAGCTTCTGAAAGTTATTATGAAGCATCTTTAAAGGTTGCAGGTGCGAAAGCTAGTCTTGATGCATTGCAAACAGAGAAGCAAGCTGTTGATATGCAATTTGAAGAGTGGAGAACCAAGATGGCTAACTTAAGAATGGAAAGAACTAGATACGGAGCATAGGTTGAAAGGTAGAAACCCTACAAAAAAGGAACGAGATTGGCTAGATAAACTAGCAGACGTTGGTTGCATTGTTTGTAGGATACATTTAGATTGTTTTAGCCCATCAGAGATTCATCATATTGACGGCAAAACAAAACCCAATGCACATTTAAATACAATACCTCTTTGTTATAACCATCATAGAGAGGGTGTAAACGATCAAGCTTACGTTTCTAGACATCCCTTTAAAAAAGAATTTGAAAAAAGATATGGTAAACAGTCAGATCTTTTAAAAAAAGTACAGGAGATTATTAATGAAAGTAAAACTACCTAATAAAAAATATAACATTATTTACGCCGATCCCCCTTGGCAATACAAAAGAAACGGAAATCATTCTGCTGAATCTGTTTATAATGTAATGGACATTGAAGATATAAAAAATATGCCAGTAGAGGATATATCAAAAGATAAATCACATTTATATCTTTGGGTCACCAATTCTTTTATACAAGAAGGACTAGATGTTTGTAAAGCGTGGGGCTTTGAATATAAAACATTAATAACTTGGTTAAAAACTTATAAAGATGGAACGCCAGTTATGGGAATGGGTTATTACTTTAGAGGGTGTACTGAGCATATAATATTTGGAGTCAAGGGAAAAAAACTTTGTGAAAATAAAAAAACAAAAAATATTATTATAGAAAAAACCACTAAGCACTCAAAAAAACCAACTAATTTTAGAGAAACTATTGTTGAGTGTAGCGGTGACTTACCAAGAATAGAGTTATTTGCTAGAGACAAAGAAGAGGGTTGGGATAGTTGGGGAAATGAAGTATGAATATTCTACAAAAAATAAAAGATTATTTAGAGGAGTCCGCACAAATCAAAGATTTAATAAGTCCAGAGAGTTTGCTTGAAGAAATAAATACATGGGAAGCAGAAGATGACAACTCGTGAAAGGCTTGGTGGTTGGCATGGGGGAAAGGGAGATAGAGATCGAACCGCTAACAGAAATAAATATGATGAAAACTTTGAAAAGATCTTTGGTAAAAGAAAAAAGAAAAAGGAGAAAGAATGTCAGAAAAAGACAACATAAACCCAGATCATTATAAGGCAGGGGCGGTTGAGTGCATTGATGCTCTTGAAACCGTAGCATCTCTTAACCCACATTCAGAAGAAATACCCTGTCAAATAAACGCAATGAAATATCTTTGGAGGTATAACAACAAAGAAAAACCATTGGAAGATTTGTATAAAGCACAGTGGTATTTATCCAGACTTATTGAAAAAGTAAAAGGCAAAACTGGTGAAACACACTGATCAATTTGGACAGATCGACACCCTGAAGTATGCTGATGCTATAGGAAAAATAGCAACTCATAAACAACGAATAGAATATCTACAAGATGTAGATGAAAAATTTTACGATTTGTTGTATCTTCTAGCTATGCAGATGGGAATTGTAAATACCATTGCCAAGCTCCCAACCCGGGAAGAAAGAAAAAAGGCATGGGAAGAATTGCCAGAACATAACAGGACTATGAAAGGCATGAAACAAATGGTCTATCATAAAGTAGTAAGAAAATTTAAAAGGAGTTAACACTATGCCAATGGGTAAAGGAACATACGGATCTAAAGTAGGAAGACCACCAAAGAAAAAAACTAAAAAGAAAAGTGGTAAGAAAAAAGCCTAATAAATCCAAACCAAAGTCAAAGGTTAATTCCGCTGGCAACTATACCAAACCTACTATGCGTAGAAATTTGTTTAATCAGATAAAGGCAGGGTCAAAAGGTGGTAGAGCTGGGCAGTGGTCAGCAAGAAAGGCTCAAATGTTAGCTAAAATGTATAAAGCAAAAGGCGGAGGTTATAAATGATTGGAAAATTGTTTGATAAATTTGTTGAGTGGACCTTGAATAGACAAGATCAATATCACACAGACAAAGCAAAAAGAAAAACCCCAGTAAGAAAAAGAACATCAAGGGTTAGAAGAAGGGCTAACGCTAAAAAGAAATAGATCATGGCTCTTAGAAAAACTCAAAAGTCTTTAATTAAATGGACTAAACAAAAATGGAGAACTGCTAGCGGTAAAAAATCTAGCAAGACTGGTGAGGTCTATGCTCCAGCCAAGACTATTGCAAAGCTTAAATCTACATCCAAAGGTAGAAAAAAGCTTGCCAAGGCAAATCGGGTGAAAAGAAAAGCAACCGCAAAAGGTAAACAACATGCTAAACACGGACTGCACAAGGGAAGGAAAAGATAATGGCTACAGTTAAAGATACTAAAAGAGTCTCTAATGGTGTTGTCTATAGGGGCAAGAAGTACCCGGGGTTTAATAAACCAAGAAGAAATACAGGATCAAGCAAACACAAAATGGAAGTGTTAGCTAAAAAAGGAAATGAAATTAAAGTTGTCAGATTTGGGCATAAAGATTATGGGCATAATTATTCTAGTAAAGCTAGGAAGTCTTATCTTGCAAGATCCGGGGGAATCAAAGACAAATCAGGCAGGCTTACAAAGAATGATAAGTTCTCTGCGAACTATTGGGCGAGGAAAAAGCTCTGGGCAGGTAGCGGAGGAAGTAAGAAAAGCCCTAGCAAGAAATGAAAATGTTCCTTACAGAGTTCCAAAGGGATGATCGAATCCATGAGGGACCTGTTATTCACGCAGTTAGTCAAGAGAAGGCAGAGGAAGTCGCAGATCGTTTGGGTCTCGTAGTCGTTGCTAGATTGGACGACATCTATGTTTCTGAATATAATCTTGAAGAAGATGATATAATTATTCATTAATATATGGCTAGTAAAAGAGAAGAGTTGATGCAAAAGTTTGCTGAGAGGGGGCATGACAGAGTTATGGTTAAATGGGTACCATCAAATCCTCACGGAAGGCAGCACAAGGCAAACGGTTGGGTTTATAAATTAAGTGGTGATGCTCAATGGTCAAGCTTGGGCAAGAACTTTGAAGATTCAATCAAAGAAATAGACTTACTGTAGTTTTAATAAAGATTCTGATACTGAAGAGACTGCTAACATAGCTTTCTTAATGTCGTTTTCTGATAGATCTTCAGGATAATCATTTAAAATATTTTGATCTTGATAATTAAAGTTGTTATCTTTTTTAAGATCTCTGGCTACTTTTATAATGACTTCTTTTATTAACATGGAACCTACTATATTATCAAAAAGAAAAATTAAAAACAGTCTTGACATTCAAAAAAATACCCTGATAATCGCCAAATATTTATACTCATAGGCACAATCTCTTTTGTCTATCAGTATGACTATCCTTGAACTTATTCAAATTTGTAGCGTAATATTGGGAACCTTTGTGGGTGCTCCATTAATTATGTCTGCTGATTATAAAAAAAGACTAATTGGCTTTTCTTCTATAGCGATTGGTAGTGTCTTAGCTATGATAGTGCAGTTTAATTCTGAGCTATACTATTTTTTCTTTGCTTCAGCTTTTTGGTTATTAAATTCTACCTATGCTATTAGAAAGCAAATTAAGTTGATGGGATCTTCTTATTTATTTCTTTCAAATATCTCTTCAAAAGTAGAAAATCTTTGACCACAAACTAGGCACTCTCTCCTTCTTTTAACCATAGTTCCATCACCCACTTTTCTTACGTCAACAACCTTGGTTGGACTGTCTTTATTTGACTCTACTGATTTACATGAACGGCAGTTCATAAGCTTTTCCCTCTTTGTATTCTAATATTACAATAATAAAACCAATCACTTTTAAGGTCAATTAAAACTTGTGTATAGTTTTAAATAAGGTATCTTATATCAGTATAATCAATACAAAATAAAGAAAAATGGAGTTAACAGCCCTAGAAATGAGATTGAATAGCCTCGAAAAAAAAATGGAGGAGGTTCATAAACTTACGTCTATACTTCCTAGATTGGAAGAGAGGATGATTGCACAAAAAGATGATCTAGCTGATCATGAAGTTCGATTAAGAACTTTAGAAAAATCACAATCAAAGGGTAATGTTTATATTGGGTGGATGGAACGAATTGCTTGGGCAATAGTAGTAGCCATTGCAACTAGCTCACTTTATTTAAATTAATATGTTCTTTAATAAAGACAAAGCGGATGCAGTTCTAGAAAGATTTGCATATTTGCCTGAAGCAACTTTAGGTAAACTCACTATCGATGATAATATCTTTTGGATAGCAGAACGTCCTTGGCGAGAAAATAAAAAAGAAGTCAGTTGTATTCCTTCCGGGACTTACACTTGTAAAAGATATATCTCAAAAAGATTTGGAGAAACATTTGAAATTACAGATGTACCCAATAGAACCTACATATTATTTCATGTAGGTAACTTTCCAGAAAAAGATAGTCATGGTTGCCTTCTTGTGGGTAGTAGCTTGATGCCTAACGCTCCTGCCGTTGCTTCAAGTAAAAATGCTATGACAAAATTTAGGGAGATACTCAAAGATGTTGAAAGTTTCGAGCTATGCATCAAAGAAACGTATCCCTTCGACTGGTCTTAGGACTAGAACCTGCAAGACTTGTCATAAAGACAAGGATATAAGTCGCTACGAAATAAGTAAGGGTTACAGGACTCGGGTTTGTCGTGAGTGCCGTCAAATCGGGAAAAATAAAAATATGAGCCAAAGCCCTTATGCTTATATGAACAACCTATACGCCCAACTATCCCATAGACGCAAGAAAACACATGAGTTTAATGTGGTTAAAGAAGATCTACATGAGATTTATGATAAACAAAAAGGGATCTGCAAATATTCTGGAACAAAAATGAAGTATGTAAAAGACGGAACAGGATATCATCTAGATAACATTTCAATAGACCGCATAGACAACACTAAAGGTTATGTGAAGGGAAACATAGCTCTAGTGTGTCTTGCAGTAAACATGATGAAATACACCTTAGAGCTAGATCAACTCATTGATTGGTGTAAAAAGATTGCTAAGGCTAATTAACCTTATTTAACAGTTTGTCTATAGCATCATCTAATATTGGTTTTACAGATTTATAAGATTTTTCATCTACGACATAACCAACACCGTGTGCTAGCTTGCCCTTAAGAAAATTACGAGCATTATAAAATTTACTATGAAGTTGATTGCACAATTCTTCCTCTAAATTTGCTCTTAATAAATTTTCTAAATCAACATCAAGATCAGTCAATACTTCATCTGCTAGTTCTACTAATTTCTTTTTGTTCATTTAAAACTCCATATTTTTAAAGATGTGACATATAACTTCAACCGTCCACCCATTACCTAGCATCTTATATCTTTGAGTATTAGATACATGATTGGTGTAGTTATCAGGAACGGTTTGCAGTCTTTCTGCTTCTAAAGGTGTTAGCTTTCTCCAATAAACATCATCTTTGGTTAAAACATTGTCCTTTTGAACTGTAGATAGGTTGTTTGTCTTTTGATCTTTTCTAAGTTCAAGCATTTGTTTAGACTTTCCTGCAATGGAACCCCTATGATCCTGCCTTACTCCGTCTATCTTATACCTGCCAACATACCTTCCACATACAACTTTAGGCTCCCTGTTTCCACCTTGGCAAGTATTTACTGTAGGTGACTTACCATCAGGACTGTAAACTCTTTTCAAAATATCATGTCCATTTATATCTACAGCATTTCCTACTTGTTGTGGTGCATTATATGTTTCTATGTATTGCTCCTTATTAGAAGCAGTAAGCGTTGGAGACTTACCTTCTTCACTATAAACCCTTTGTTTGGTTTCATAAACTCCGTCTCTATATTCAAACTCCATGATTTGAGCATCAAAAACATCGGTCACAATACCAAGAACCTCTTTTAGTTTGAACCAAATATCATCGCTTGGTATAGCAAAACTGCTATCAGTTCTAAACCAATGTTCTACTTTGGTGAGTGGCATATTTGTTTCTTCAGAAATTCGTCTGTTCGTTTTTCCACTATTAGATTTCATCTCTCTTAATAAGAATTGTAAACCCAATATATCAACATCATGCTTTCTTACTTTGACTCGATCAACATTCATTCCTACCTTAATAGGTTTTTGTGGAATCAAAGTCATACCATTATTCCCTGCCCCTTTATACATTGTTGCAGTCATGCATAAAGATTTATCATCTAAACCTTTGTAATGTCTTCTGTTCCTAGGAGTGTCTTTTGTTGGTGCTTCATTTGGATTCTCTTCTAAAATATCTCTTAAAACAATACCCCTTTCTTCAGGTTGTTGAATGTTTGGAATATTGCTCCAATAATATCTCTGCCTCGATTGGGCGGAGAGAAGAGAAGAATTTATCAAAATAGGTTCAATTCCAAAAGTAATTTCTGGGTAACAAGAAGAAACTTGCTCTGTAATAATATTCAAGAACTCCTGCTTCATTCTTACATTTTCAAGCAAGAAATACTTTGGCTTTACTTCTTTAAGTATTTTAATGAACTCAAAAAACAAAGCTGATCTTGGATCATCAAAAGCTAATTGTTTTCCTGCAAAAGAAAAACCTTGGCAAGGTGAACCTGCCAATACCAAATCTATCTTTGGTAATTTTGATAAGTCCACCTTGGTTACATCTCCCAACTGAATAGTGTTGGGAAAGTTTGCCTGAGTTACTTGCATTGCATACTTGTCAATCTCGCAAGCAAAGTAGTTGTCTACCTTGATTCCAAGTCTATCAAGTGCAATTTGTCCGCAACTCATTCCATCAAATAAGCTTAAAACATTCATGTTACCACCTGTAATAATGTTCGCTTGTTATAACTTTTCTCATGTAATCTAGATTCCATTTGAAAGTTTCAATAGGCTCCGCATCAATACACTCGCCTGTGTAGTCTGTTAAATCATAGTATTCAACCTCGTATCTGTATTCTTCTTGTAAAAGAAACAAATATTTACCAACTCGTTTGCATTTTATAATCTCATGCTCTTCGATATCGTGTCCCCTATTGCCAAGCCACTGAACTGCATCTGCTCTATTCATTTGCCATCTCCCTTGCTTTGTTAATTGGTTTCATATGCCTCGCGTGTCTATCCCATTCGCTTTCATTATTTAGATCCGTGGGCGTTTCTTCTTCATAATACATTTCTTGCATTAAAATCTCTCCCATATCAATATCTCCGTCCCTCATAGCAAGAACAGAGTGTTTCATTTTTTCAATGTCTACCTCTTCGTTTAAGATTTCCATTAAAAAATCTTCTGCGGAATTGAAGTCAAAATAATTAACCCAATTTCCCACATCTATTTTATCTACTTGTGCCATATATTCCCTCCTTTAGGTATGCTTCTTTAAGTTGATTTGAATTTACTTTTATAATTTGGTTGGTTTCTTCATCTAAAAAATCAATTTTTTTTGAAGATCTGGACTTCTCTAAGTCTACCCTGATATAACCAAATATAGTTGTTCCTTTTATTTGTACCCTCATGATAAATATTCCTCCAATATTTGTCTGTTAATTTCAAAACCTAACAGCACCTCAAAGAGGTGCGTTAGTGCAGTCAGTTCGTTGGTCATAACATCTTCTTTGACCGTATCTAACAACTCATTAATAAGCTGTTTTTTTGTCATTTCTTCAGGTGTAATAATCTTTGCTATTTCTCTGCTCATTATTTATTACCCCTCCGCCCACATTACAGGAATAGTGGGCAGTTCTTTTGATGATGTCGCCATTGCTCCTCCGTCATTCCCCTCATCGTCAGACATTGGAAATATATAAGAATCATCATCGAAAATAATAACTAAGGGAATGGAGTGCCAACCGCACTCCCTAGCTTCCTCTTCAGTCAAGTATTCTATTTTTTTAATAGTCTTGCCTACTAAAAACTTAGATATAAATATCTCCCATTTTTTTACTTTCATTAGACAACCTCCACAGAACTTTTAATATAATTGCCATTCATATCGGTCTGTTGAAGAGTGTTATAGTTATCGTCTAACCTTTTCTTTAACTCTTGTTTGCTTTTTTCAACCGCAAAAAGTCTTTCAGCATTCTTTTCAGAAATAACGTAATCTTTCATAGACTGCATTTCTCTTACTATAAATGGATTTTTTCTTGCTCTTGGTTTATATCCCACCAAGGTATATTGCTTACCCTGATTTTCTGCAACTCTGTTTGAATCTAATTCTATTAAGTGCGGATATTCAGACCTCCATTCTAGTTCTTGCTTCAAGTCTTTTTCTTCTTGACTAAGACCACCTTCTAAAGATATGACAAAGCCGTTAAACTTAACGGAGTCATTGTCGAATCTTGCATTCCCTAACTCAAACTTCAAGCCATGATTTTTCAAAGGTTCTGTTAAAACATCTTTTAAAATCTCTCTTAAAAGTTGAGCGTTCTTTTTATTCATAGTTTCCATATATTCCCTCCTTTAATGTTTGTATATGTACTAGACCAATTCTTTTCATATGATCCGTGATCGATTTGGGGAAAAGAAAAGGTTTCGGAAAATTATTCCTCATCAGTAGCACTATTAAGAACTAAACCCATAATCCAAGTATTCTTGGAATGCTTTGATAGAATCAGCAAGTGAATACCCATGATATACCTTGCTAACTCTAAGCCCTAAGTGAATGCAAGACAGTTCATAGAAACCGCCTTGCTTTTGTATGTTGATATTAAAATCCATAATTACCCCTTATGTATTAATAGTTAAATTAGAATCTTGAAATCTTTGCTTAACGTAGCGTAAAACATCGATTGCACATAAGTCATATTCAAAGTCGCCCAATTCATCAACGTCTTGAAACAGTTCGTGCCTATAGACTCCACCATCAAAGTCTTCTTTATTGATAAAGATGTCATAGTAAACGCCATACTCTTTATGTTGACATGACTCACTCATAAAGATTTCAACCTTTCCAATATCTAACGGAAAGCAACAGTATGAGTAATCGCTTGATTCTTCATAGTCAACCATGGCTTGCTCGTATTCCATAAATTTATTATTACTCATTACGCCACCTTTAATTTGAATAAATTACTTATCATTTCTTCTGAGTACCCAAGTTCATTTTCTAAATAGTCTTTAAATTCTTTTTCAGACATTTTATTCACTTCGTTTTTAAAGTGGTTATATAAAACACTCATTATAAATTTATAATCATCAAAACTATCTTCTACTTGTTCTTGAATAAAAGTGTCTTTTGCTTTGTTTAATATTGAATTACTCATTACGCCACCCCCTCTATTTCTTTTTCAAGTAACAGAACCATATAAGCCATGAAGTTCCAATAGTTTTCACATATTCTGTCTTCTTGTACTGTTGAAAGTTCATAGTTTACTGAACCCATATTTTTAGCGAGTTCAATAATGTCACAATATGAGTAAGGAATATTTATAGCCAATCCGCTCAACCAATCCGCAACAACATTTTGCCTTGTGTCGTTTTTAGTTCTGCCAATCTTCCAACCATATTCGCTATAAAATCTATCAAATAGATATTTAATTTTTTCTTGTCTTGATAAGTTTTTACCAATCAAAGAATCTTCATCATCCAAACAAGCAAGAATATAGTTCTTGTAGTTTTCTTGATATTTTGTGTAATGTAATTTCATTTATTCTACCCCCTTTAATTGTGATGCCTTTACAATTTTATTTGAATAGTCATAAACATCATCTTTACCCATAGATGACCAAGTACAATCTGATTGTTCATGTTGTTCAAGTATCATTAAATTATCTACTGCTTCAGATAATTCCTCATCGTCAGCAACTTCTATTTTATAAAAATAGATACCGCCTCCCATGATTCCATAATTAACGATTGTAATATCGTGTTGATTTGTTTTTTTAATATCCATGATTGCATTCCCTCCTTTTGTGTATGTAATCAATGTATACAATTAAAAGCTTTTTTAATAATAATGTCAACAATTATTTTATTCGATATAAAAAGCCTTTATTTATAAGGGTTAGAAGCCAATAAAGAAACAATCATTTCTTGATTTGGAATCTATCTGGGCTTTGCGAGGGCGTTTTTTGGGGGAAGAAAAAAGAGAGGCAAAAGACACAGATACACATAAAGCCCATATAGATATATAATAAAAAGAAGCAATAAACCATATA
>Ga0181392_1000067_pt1 | contig 32848 bp, 47 predicted proteins | sample 15SPOviralmetaG_FD_130083 | JGI IMG/M metagenome (GOLD analysis project Ga0181392, IMG submission 130083) | Marine viral communities from the oligotrophic San Pedro Time Series (SPOT) site, San Pedro Channel, CA, USA - 15 SPOT_SRF_2010-09-15 | ecosystem: Environmental > Aquatic > Marine > Strait... | reverse complement strand
AAATATATCAAGTAAAACAAACTTTTTACATTAACAGGAGAAAAGTATGGCATTTCAAGTATCACCAGGCGTACAGGTCAAAGAAGTCGACCTTACAAATGTTGTACCAGCAGTTTCAAGCACTACAGGTGCTTTCGCAGGTTCATTTCAATGGGGCCCTGTTGATGAAGTAATAACAGTTTCAGATTCAAAAGGTTTAAACAGTGTGTTCGGAAACCCTGCAAATACAGACGCAGGTTCAGAAGATTATTACACTGCAGAATCTTTCCTAAAATATGGTTCTTCATTGAGAGTGGTAAGATTAAATTCAACAGGATTGTATTCTGCTAACGCAAGTTCAGCTGCAACATCTCTTCTAAAAAACAATGAAGAGTATATAGAGACATATAGAGATGGTTCTCAGGCTGCAACAGTAGGTACATTTATAGCAAAATATGCAGGTGTTTTAGGTAATTCACTTAAAGTAGAACTTTGTGGTTCTTCAAACGCATATTATAATGATGTTGTCACTGCAACTAATAGTGTTGACGGTAGTTCAAACCCAGTCGACCTTGCAGTAGGAACAACAACAATTCCAGTAGATGCTGGTAATTCAGTGTTTCAGGTTGGAGACATAATAAAATTCGCAAACCATAGTCAGGAATATAAAGTTTTAACAACACCTGATGACGCTTCTATAACAATAGAAACAATCGGAACACCTACAAAAACAGGTTTAACAACAATAGTTGGTGATGGTGTAAATATAGATAGATTTTGGAAACACTATAGTTTATTTGATAAGGCACCAGGCTCTTCTGCAAACGCAGTAAAGGCAGGTGCAACAAATGACGAGTGTCATATCGTTGTCACAGATGAAGACGGTGCGATTACTGGTGTCCCAGGCGAAGTTTTAGAAACATATGGTTTTGTATCACAGGCTTCAGACGCTAAAGATGAACAAGGTCGTTCTAACTATTACAGAGATGTAATTGCAAGAGGTTCAGACTATGTTTATTGGTCAGGACATTCTACATCAACACACGCAAGTGCAACAGAATCAAGAACACTCGCAACAGTTGCTGGTGGAACTGCATTTGGACAACCTGCTTTACCACTTACAGTATCACTTGGTGGTGGTAATAATGGTAGACTAGGAACTGCAGGACAAAAAACAGACGCTTATTCAACACACTTTGGAGATGCAGAAACAGTAGACATCTCTTTAATTCTTATGGGTTCTGCAAGAACTGATAATGGTAGTGGAACAGAACAAGACACAATTGCAGACCACAATACAATATTAAATGAATTAATATTACTTTGTGAAAATAGAAAAGACTGTATAGTTGTTGCTTCACCTAGAAAAACATCTATAGTAAATGTTGCATTAGAGTCTACTCAGGTTTCTAATGTTAAAACAGACTATTCATCAGTCACAAGTTCTTCATACGCAGTATTAGACAGTGGTTGGGTATATCAATACGACAGATTTAATGACAAATACTGTTGGGTGCCAGGAAATGGACACACTGCAGGTATTATGGCAAGGTCAGACTTATTAAGTGATGCATGGTTCTCACCTGCAGGATTCACAAGAGGTCAATACTTAGGTATTACTAAACTTGCATTTAACCCTAAAAAGTCTTCAAGAGACGACTTATATCGTGCAAGAATCAACCCAATAGTCACATTTGCAGGTCAAGGAACAGTATTGTTCGGAGATAAAACTGCATTAACAAGTCCTTCTGCATTCGACAGAGTGAATGTAAGAAGATTGTTTATAGTATTAGAAAAGGCAATTGCAACTGCTGCTAAATCACAACTCTTTGAATTTAATGACGCATTCACAAGGGCTCAATTTAGAAGTGCTGTAGAACCTTTCTTAAGAGATGTTAAAAATAGAAGAGGTTTAGTAGACTTCTCAGTAATTTGTGACGAAACAAATAACACTGATACAGTGATTGATAGAAACGAATTTGTTTGTTCAATCTTTGTAAAACCTGCTAAATCAATTAACTTCATAACTCTTAACTTCGTGGCTGCAAGGTCAGGTGTTGAGTTTGAAGAAATTTATAGTGCAGTATAACAGGAGTATATAAATGGCAACAATAGACCAATTTAAAGCACAATTAATCGGTGGTGGCCCTCGTGCAAACAGATATAGAGTCTTTATCCCTAGAAGTGGTGAAAAGATAGAATTTTTATGTTCTGCTGCTCAGATTCCTGCTGGTAATATAGGTGTAATTTCAGTACCTTTCAGAGGTCAAAACCTAAAACTCGCAGGAGATAGAACATTTGACGACTGGACAGTGACTTTAATTAATGATGTAGAGTTTTCTTCTAGAACTGCTTTAGAGGCATGGCAAGAAGATATCGCTTCACTAACAACAACCGATGCAGCTACGAATACAGATTACTTATTATCTCGTGCATTTGTTGAACAGTTGCATAAAGATGACTCCGTCCTTGCAAGATATGAGTTCTTCAACATTTTCCCAAGTGTAGTTTCAAGTATTGCTTTATCAAGTGATGAGGCTTCTGCTTTAGAAACATTTGAAGTCACATTCTCATACTCGCATTGGGATAGAGTTAAGTAAATAGTTGTGAATATCACCACATTTAGGTGGTATAAATATTAGTATGGAATTATTTGGGTACGAAATTACTCGTAAAAAAGACGAGTTAAGAAATACGGAGGCACCGAATGCTAAGTCATTTGTGCCGCCAGTTGATGATGACGGTACACCCGTTATACAACAACAGGCTGGATATGTTGCAGGTGGTGCTTATGGTGCCTATGTTGACATGGAAGGTGGTATTAAGAATGAGGCAGAACTCATTCGCAGATATCGTGAAACTTCTTTGGTGCCAGAGTGTGACTCTGCAATCGAAGATATAGTTAATGAGTGTATCACATCTGATGTTTCAGATAAGATTGTGACACTCGACCTCAGAGATGTTAAACTCTCTGATAGTATCAAAGGTAAGATACAAGACGAGTTTAATCACATCTTAGGAATGATGAAGTTCAATCAGAACTCTCATGAAATATTCAGAAAATGGTACGTAGATGGAAGAATATATTTCCATAAAGTCGTTGACTCTAAAAGACCTAAGTTAGGTATAGTCGACTTAAGAAACGTAGACCCATTAAAAATTAAAAAAGTTAGACATGTTGAGAAAGATAAAGACCCTAAAACTCAAATAGAAAGAGTTAAAAAGGTAGAAGAGTTCTATATGTTTAATGACAGAGGATTCGATAAATCTTCTGCAACAGAAGGAACAACAGTTAAAATTGCACCTGAGGCTGTATCATATACTACTTCAGGTCTGCTTGATTACACTAAGAATGTTGTAATCGGGTATTTGCATAAAGCATTGAAGACTGCAAATCAGTTATCAATGATGGAAGATGCACTTGTTATATATCGTATATCAAGGGCTCCTGAAAGAAGAATATTCTACATTGATGTAGGAAACCTTCCAAAAGCAAAGGCAGAACAGTACCTTGCAGAGACAATGAACAAGTATAAGAATAAACTTGTTTACAATGCAGATACTGGTGAAATCAAAGATGATAGAAAACATATGAGTATGTTAGAAGATTTTTGGTTGCCGAGAAGGGAAGGTGGTAGAGGAACAGAAATTAGTACGTTGCCTGGTGGACAAAACCTTGCAGATATAGACGATATAGAATACTTCAAGAAGAAGTTATATCAGTCTCTTAATGTTCCTGCTTCTAGAATGGAGGCTGATAATGGTTTTAACATGGGTCGTGCTTCAGAGATTAATAGAGATGAACTTAAGTTTAATAAGTTCACTAACAGACTTCAGAAGAAGTTCTCTAGAGTCTTTATTGATATCCTTAGAACACAATTAGTTCTAAAAGAGATAATCAGTTCAGAAGAGTATGACAATGCAGTAAAGGAATTTGTTCAGTTTCAATTTGCAACCGACAACCATTTTACAGAGTTGAAGGATGCAGAGATACTAAGAGAGAGAATAGATACTCTTGGACAGGTATCAGAGTATGTTGGACAGTATTACTCTAAAGATTGGGTTAGAAAATATGTTTTAATGCAATCAGATGAGGATATAAAAATAATTGATAAACAAATCAACACCGAAAAAGAAGAAGGTGGTGAAGATAATGATGACTTCGGAGGATTCTAATAATGAGTAGTGAAATCGCAAAACAAATTGTAGACCAAATAGAACAAGGTCAATTGAACGATGCTAAAGATAGTATTGGTCAAGGCATTAAACAGAAGGCTGCAGATGCAGTTGATATGAAAAGAGTTGAAATGCAAGTAGACTGGGTAGATGCACCTTCAGCTGAACCGACAGGTGAGTAATGAAAAGTTTCTCTTCTGTTTTAACTGAATTAAATGAATCTCGTAAAGATATTCCTTTAAATTCATTTGAAGTTAAAAGAAACTTCGTTGAAATAGGAGAACAAAGGTTTAATGTAGTGTTTTCTAGTCTGAAAAGAGATATAAAAATATCTATAGATGGAAATACATTAAACGAATCTTTTAAAAGTTTAAAAGATGCAGAAAAAGAATTTAACAATATCCGTTATGTAATGAAAGATTTGATTGAAAAGGATACAAAAATAGAGGAAATTATCAATGAAATTAATATCAGAGTTTAATGATTACGCAGTTCAACCTGTAATTATAGAACAAAACGAAAAGGGTGAAAAAGAATACTTTATTGAAGGTATTTTTATGCAATCTGAAATTAAAAACAGAAACGGTAGAGTTTATCCTAAAGAAGTCATGAAGAAGGAAGTTAACCGATATTGTAAGGAGTTCGTAGAGAAAAAACGTGCTTTCGGTGAGTTAGGACACCCTGATGGCCCGACAATCAATTTAGACAAAGTTTCACATATGATTACATCTTTAGAAGAAGATGGAAACAATTATGTGGGTAAAGCAAAGATTTTAAGTACACCAAATGGTCAAATCGTAAGAAATTTGATTGATGACGGTGCAAAACTTGGAGTTTCATCAAGAGGACTAGGTTCACTAGAACAAAAAGGTGGTGCTCAATACGTGAAAGACGATTTTCAACTTGCAACTGCAGGTGATATCGTTGCAGACCCTTCTGCACCTGAGGCCTTCGTTGAAGGAATCATGGAAGGTGTTGAATGGGTGATGGAGAATGGTATATTAAAGGCAGTAGAAATGGAGAAAATGCAGAAAGAATTAAGGACTGCATCTCTAAATCAACTCGAAGAAACCAAATTAAACCTTTGGAAAAAGTTCGTTGAGAACCTATAATATATAAATAAATTAAGTAGTTCAATTAGAAACTAAACAGGAGAAAAAAATGGCAGAGTTAGAAAATAACCTAGAAAGTATCGAAGAGGTAAAACAACCTCATGACGGTGCTGAAAAAGGCGACACTAAACCAGTCAAACAAGGTTCATCTGATGCTGAGTCAATAGAGTCAGGAAAAGTTGAAGTCGTTAAACCTGAAGAAAATCCTGTTGACAAAGCAGTTGACTCAGTAAAGAAAGCAGAAAATGTTAAGTCAGTCAGTGGTGACGCTCAACAGAAAAATGCTGGAAAAGCTGATAGTCAACCTAAATTGAAAAAAGTTTCAGAAGATGAAGAAGAGTCTAAAAAAGACGAAGTAAAATCTTCAAAAATGGAATCAATCAAGGCTATCGTCAACAACATGAAGGAAATGACTAAGGAAGAAATCTCTTCAATATTGGGAACAATATCTGAAGAAGAAGTTGACGAGAGTTTGACAAAGGCAGAAGTTGCTAGAAAAGTAGTAGAATCTTTAAAGTCTATGACTGAAGAAGAAGTTGCAGAAACTTATGGCAAAATGTCTAAAAAGAAAGACGAAGAAGTTGAAGAAGAAGTAGAAGTAGAAGTAGATGAAGAAGTATCTACAGAACTTGAGTCTTCTTTAGTTGAAATCGAAATAGATGACGACCTATCTAAAATTTCAGAATCTTTAGACCTTTCAGAAGAAAATGCTGAAAAGGCGAAAACAATCTTTAAGGCTGCAGTGACTTCAAAAGTTGCAGAGATTAAAGAAGAGTTGGAGTCTCAGTACTCAGAAGAATTAAAAACCTCAGTTGAGAAAGTTAAAACCGACCTATCGGAAGGTGTTGACAAATACTTAACATATTGTGCAGAAGAGTGGACGAAAGAAAACGAACTTGCAATAGAAAGAGGTTTGAGGTCAGAAATGACTGAGAACTTTATCGAAGGATTAAAAACATTGTTCGTAGAACACTATGTTGATGTCCCTGAAGATAAGTACAATGTTATTGATGAACTCGCAAATCGTCTCGATGAGATGGAACAAAAACTTGACGGTGAAGTAAATAGAAATATGGACATCACTGAAGAGTTGGATACACTCAAAAGAGCAAACGTGATAACGAAGGCCTGTGAAGACCTAACCGAATCACAAACAGAGAAATTAGTTTCTCTTGCAGAAGGAGTAGACTTTAAAGACGCAGAAGATTTCGCTGAGAAAGTTTCTGAAGTTAAAAATGCATACTTCCCTGTAGAAGGTGAGAAACTAGTTGAAGATACAGTTGTTGAAGAAGGAACAGGAGTTATCTCTGAGGAATCAGACGAACCAACACTTGCACCTGAAATTGCAACTTATGCTAACGCATTATCAAAACTAAAACCATTAGGTTAATTTAAAGGAAAAATAAAATGTTTTTATCAGAAAACTTACAAGAAAAGTGGAGTCCAATTCTAGAACATTCCGATTTACCAAAAATCGAGGATAACTACAAGAAGGCTGTCACTGCTGTAATCTTAGAAAACCAAGAAAAAGCTCTTAAAGAAGATAGAGCTACTCTTGACGAAGCAGCACCTTTAAATGCTACTGGAAGTGCGATATCTAACTGGGATCCGATTTTAATCTCCCTAGTAAGACGTGCTATGCCAAATCTCGTTGCTTACGACATTTGTGGTGTTCAGCCAATGACTGGCCCAACAGGTCTTATCTTTGCTATGAAAGCAAGATATAACGACTATTCTACACTTGCAAGAACTGCTAATTCAGAAGCTTTACATAACGAAGCTAGAACTGGTTATTCTGCAAACCCACAGGATGTCGACGGCCCACTAGGTACAGACCATTCAGGCGACCCGTTTAACGGTTCATATGCTTCTCAAACAGAAACAGGTATGACAACAGCTGAAGCAGAAGCTTTAGGTGATGCTGCCGGTAATCATTTCGCAGAAATGAGTTTCTCAATTGAAAAAGCTACCGTGACTGCAGTTTCCAGAGCATTAAAAGCAGAATACACATTAGAACTTGCACAAGACCTTAAAGCAATTCATGGTCTTGACGCTGAGTCAGAACTTGCAAATATTCTTTCATCAGAAATACTTGCTGAAATCAACAGAGAAGTAATCAGAGGAGTTAACAACCAGGCTAAAACTGGTGCGGCTGCTACTGCTTCTGCTGGTACATTCAACTTAGATGTTGATGCTAACGGTAGATGGTCTGTTGAGAAGTTCAAAGGACTATTGTTCCAAATAGAAAGAGAAGCTAATGTAATCGCAAAAGAAACAAGAAGAGGGAAAGGAAACTTTATCCTATGTTCTTCTGATGTTGCTTCTGCATTATCAATGGCTGGTGTATTAGATTATACACCTGCTCTTAACACTACATTAAATGTTGATGATACTGGTAATACTTTTGCTGGTACATTAAACGGAAGAGTTAAAGTCTATATAGACCCATATGCTTCTTCTGATTACATGACTGTAGGTTATAGAGGTTCAAATCCTTATGACGCTGGTTTATTCTATTGCCCATACGTTCCATTACAAATGGTTCGTGCAGTTGGTGAGAATACTTTCCAACCAAAAATCGGTTTCAAAACTAGATATGGTATGGTAAGTAATCCTTTTGTTGGTACTACACCTGCAAACGGTCTTGCTTCTGCAGGTACTAACCAGTACTTCAGAAAAATGGCAGTTTCTAACATTCTATAAGAATTTTAGTAGTTCATTTAAAAGGGGTCTTTTTGACCCCTTTTTTTTGTTTAGTGACTTCAATCGTTCAATGTCTAGGGAATACCCTATTCTTTACACCGTGTCCTTCTAGTGAGGCCTTACCCCAATTTTATCTAGGTCAATAGGTAGTGACCATAAAGAAATTCGTTTACCACACAATCCCAATTCGTCAAAAATTTCAAGTGTTTCTCTGTTCGGATTCTATCCACACTTCACGATTATATGCCACGTCTTAATTGACTTTAACAGTGTGGAACACCTTTTCTATACGGAACAACCTCTCACAACCATCTTACTTCCGTCTCGATTTCCTACTTTATTAGTATACTAAAAATATATATGCATTGTCAAGCACTATAAATACAAGGTACAATACAGTACATTACACATACACACACAGGAGAAAAATATGAGTAATTCAAAATCAGGGTTCGAAATCAGAGCCGACTTATTATCACAAGCAGAAGGTCTTTTGACCTCTAATTATCAAAGGGAAGTTGATAGCATTTATGCACACAACGATTCATTCCCAAATGATAAGAAACCTTTACCACTAAGAGAAATCACTGGTGAAGAGGTTATTAGAGTTGCAAGACAACTTAATGAATTTGTGACTGAGAAATAACTATAAATAGTATTGTGGGGTGGAATGTTTCACCCCCTTTAATAAGAGAACAACTATGACAGATTATGAAAGAACAGTGAGAGTTTTAGACGGCCCTTGGGCAGATAAAGCATTTCCAAACGGTGAAGAAACAACTAAAGGAATTATCAGTAGACGAATCACTACACTATATGAGAAAGACGGATACCTTTGTGAAGAGGTGGTCACTAGAGAATATAGAGAAAATGATTATCAAGATACTTCAACAAACAAGAGAGTAATGAAAATAAATGGTTGATATAAATAAATCTTTACTTAACAATAATAACTTTAGATTACTTATAGATAAAGTTCCTACTGTTGAGTACTATGTCCAATCTGTAAATATACCTAGTATGGTATTTTTAGAAACTGTTATGCCTTCAAGAGTTGGTATAGATGCATTCTTCCCTGGCGATAAAGTCACATTCGGTAATCTAAGTGTCACATTCCTAGTTGATGAAGACTTAGAAAACTACAAAGAAATGTATGACTGGATGAATGCAATCGTTCCTATATCAGATAGTAAGGACTACAAAGATTATGTTGATACCAATACACTTTCAACTGGTGAATTAGCAAGTATAAATTCCGATTTAATTCAGTATTCACAAATTACATTAGTGACTAACACTAATAAAAACTTACCAAATAAATTCTTTAAATTCTATGACTGTTTCCCTACAGGGTTGGGTGAAATAGAATTGAAGTCGGGTTCAGATGCAGAAGCTGTGACCTGTACTGCAGAATTTAGATTTACTTATTTTGATATAAATACCACTAGTTAAATATCACTTTTAGTGGTATAATAGTATATTATGACCTTAGATGAAATCAAACAATTGTGGGAAAAAGACTGTATCATAGATGATATAGAATTAGATAAATCTTCTTTAGAAGTTCCTAAACTACATGCAAAATATCAAGACTTACTATCTAGTAAGATTCTATTAATGAAACAACATGAATTTAAGTATAACATTTTACTTAAAGATAAATGGTTGTGGTTTAATGGAAAAATGGACGAAGATAGAATTAATGAACTTGGTTGGAAACATGACCCATTTGACGGGTTAAAAGTTATGAAGAATGATATGCAATTATTCTTTAACTCAGATGAAGATTTACAAAAAGCAAAAGCAAAAATAGAATATTTAAAAGTCACTATAGACTTTCTTAAAGAGTGTATGCAGAATATCACTTGGAGACACCAAACGATTAAAAATACAATCGATTGGAGAAAGTTCATGGCAGGAAGTTAGAATGATATTAGAAAATTATATCTGCGAATTGCCAAATTTCTTTACTGAATCTGAAGTTCAAAAATTTCACACATACGCTAATACATTACCTGTTGACAGTGGAAGAGTTGGACAGAATACAAATGATGATGATGTAGATGATAATATAGATTCAAACATAAATGATTCTATTAGAAGGTCTACTGTAAAGTGGTTTCATAATGACCAGTTTTCACTTATGCATAAAATACACGAAGGTTTAAATCAAGCCAAAGATGTTTGTGGTTGGAAACATGATTACAATTATATAGAAAATCTTCAGTACACAATTTATCAAGAACAACAAAATAAGAAAGGTGACTTCTACACATGGCACACTGATGCAGGGCCTGAACTTTATGATAATGGAATGCACCGTAAGTTAAGTTTTACGATTCAATTGACAGACCCTGATGAATATGAAGGTGGACATTTTCAGTGGTTAGAACCACAAAATGAGTTCAACAATCTTACATCAGATTTAAAGGTGGACTTACATAATTCTGTTAGAACAGTTCCATTTTCTTCAAAAGAGAAGGGGAGTATGATTGTATTTCCCTCATTCCTATATCATCAAGTGACCCCAGTGTTAAGAGGAACTCGTATATCCTTAGTTGGTTGGTGTGTAGGAAATCAATATGTCTGATATAGTAAAAGTTTCTAAGATAGACGAAGTTTTTATGAAGGTTCATTGTGATGATGGCCTTGCAAGAGACTTGTTTGAGTTCTTTTCATTTACAGTTCCTAATGCAAAGTTTATGCCTTCATACAAAAATCGTATGTGGGACGGTAAGGTTCGTCTATTCTCAATTAAAACTCATAAGATTTATATAGGTCTACTTCCTTATGTAGATGAATTTTGTAGGGAAAGGGGTTATGGATTTGAAGGGGTTTCTGAAGTTCTTGGAAACAAACAAAGAGAAAAAGTTAGTCAATCATGGTTAACAGATTTAAAACTTCCTTTTGAACCTAGAGATTATCAGATAGAAGCATTCAATACTGCAATTCAATATGGAAGACAACTATTACTTTCACCAACTGCAAGTGGTAAGTCATTAATTATATACTTACTCGCAAGATATTATGATAGTAAAACAGTAGTCATAGTTCCCACAACATCACTAGTAGAACAAATGACAAAAGATTTTATTGATTATGGTTATAAGGAACCAGTTTGTAAAATATATCACGGTCAAGAAGTTTTTGATGCACCCATTACAGTCACAACATGGCAGAGTTTTGCAAAAGCACCTAAAGAAGTGCTACAGTCTTTTGATGTTGTAATAGGAGACGAAGCACATTTATTTAAAGCACAAACTCTAAAAACTATTTTAGAAAAAATGAAAACTACTGCAATTCGTATTGGAACTACTGGAACATTAGACGGTTCAGAAGTTCATAGATTGCAACTGGAAGGTTTATTCGGGCCTGTCAAAAAAGTTATATCTTCAAAACAACTTATGGAAGATGGAACAATTGCAAATTTATCAATAGATTGTATCATACTTCGTCATACTAAACAGAAAAAAATGTCTTATCAAGACGAAATGGACTACCTAGTATCAAATGAACAAAGAAACCTTTTTATAACGAATCTAGTGGGGTCTCTTAGAGGAAATACATTAGTACTATTTCAATACATAGAAAAACATGGTCAACCACTATGGGAGTTATTCAATCCTATGGTCAGTAGAATGAATGGGACTTTACATTATGTGCATGGTGCAACTGATACTGAAGATAGAGAATCAGTCAGAGAGATTGTTGAGAACTCTAAAAAGAAAAACAATGTTATACTTGCATCATATGGAACATTTTCAACTGGAGTAAACATTAAGAAAATAGATAATGTAGTCTTTGCAAGTCCTTCCAAATCAAGAATCAGAAATCTACAATCTATTGGTAGAGGTCTAAGAAAAACTGAAGGTAAAACTTCTATGAAGTTGTTTGATATATCAGATGACTTACAATGTAATAATCATACATTGAATCACCTTAAAGAACGAATAAATATCTATAACGAAGAAGGTTTTTCTTACAACATAAAACAATTTGATTTAAAATGATTCAATGGCCAAATAATCAAGGATATGACATTCTTGATAACTTCCTTTCAGAAGAAGAATATCAACATTACTATAATGTCTGTAATAGGATATACGATAAAGTATTATCAGACCCAAATGAAAAAGAATATTGTTGGAATAATAAAGAAGAACTAAATCTAAACAAAATAGAAGGTGCTTGTAGGTTTGAACCTGAGTTTTTAAAACTTGCATCTAATCCAGTCTTAGTAAAGAGAGCAAAAGAACTACTAAATACTAGTGAGAGTATTGATGTTTATATTAGTAAGTTTTTCCCAATGAAAGCAGGAACAGGACATTCTACATATATGCATCAAGACAATTACTACTTCCAAGGAGATAGTAATGAGATTCTAAGTTGTGCAGTTTACATGGAAGACACCTCAAAGGAAAATGGTTGTCTTAGACTTGCAGAAAAAAGTCATTTACATGGACTTACACCACATAATATTCCTAGTGAAATAGAAGGGATATATTGGATAGACTCGAACTATGTTAATAAGTTTAATGTTGTTGATATGGAAAGAAAGGCACCATATGCTACATTCTTTGACATCAACTTAATACATGGGTGTTATAACAACAAGTCTGATAGAACTCGTTTTAGTCTTGCATGGGAGTATATAAAAACTAGTAATACTGATGTAGTAAACTCAGATTTACCATACTGCGATAGGACAACAATAGGATAATGACCTCACCAAAAGATTTAGTACCAAACAAATACGAAGTCCTTAAACTTAAAACAGGAACTGAAATTTGTGGTATGACTAGAGATACTCCTAAAGGAACTGAAGTGATTCTTCCTATGGTATGTCAATTGAATGCAATAACAAAAAAACAAACACTCGCAACTTTTTATCCATATGCACCATTATCAAAAGACCCTGCAATAACTATACAGTCTGAACAAATACTACACCGTAGTAATATGAATGAACAATTTATACCCTTTTATGATGAAGCTTCTTCCCAATGGCAAACAATGGTTGAAGAAGGAAGAATACCCTTAACTAATAAATCTAATATAAGAGGATTAGTTGAACAGACCCTTGAAGACATGTTGTTAAATTCTGAAGAAGAATATTCAGATGTGTCTCAAGAGGATATTGACCTTTACGATATTGCTAAAGGTAAGAAAGTAATTCATTAGGTTTTTAGTTTTACTAAATAACTGCGTATAAGTCAGAGTTATATCTGCTTATAATCAATACTTATAACTTATTTTCAGGAAAACTTAACTACAGTGAAAAAAACTCGAACAAATATTGACAGAAGTAAAGACATTATGGAATTTTTCATATTAATGTCTATACCTTTTACTATACCTTTTTTTATAGTGTATCTAACTATTTTAGCATTATGAATAAAAAATTAATAGAAACAATCGAAGTGGGTTCACTTGCATTTATTTTTTGTATATCAGTATTTTCACTTACAGGAATCACATTATGAAAGAATTAGGAATGTCATTATTGGGGTGTTTAGTAATTGCAACCTTCTTTGTTGCAAAAGTATACCCTAACTTAGAATATAGTGGATATGGTGGTGGTCATTCATGTATTGGTCAGTGTTATGTTGACTATGTTGCATTGAATGGAACTGCATCAGAAATAGAACAGAGAAAGAACGAACTTGCAAACTTAGATGAGTTCTCTTCTATTAGAGGTCTATGGAGTGGTTGTGCAGCTTGTCATGGTGCAGAAGGTCAAGGTATGGCAGTCTTCCCTAAACTTGCAGGTCAATCTTCCGATTACATTGTAAGTAAACTCAATGCATATAAAAACAGAGAAACAGTTGGTAATATGTCTTCTACTATGTGGGCTCAAGCAGGAATGTTGAGTGATGCAGATATCAATATGATTGGTAAATTCATAGAGGTGGAGTTAAAGTAATGTACGTCCCTTGGTTCTCAAAACCCGAAACAGAAAAGAAAGTATTGCAAATTGTAAATCTTTCTCCCGATGAATCTGTTTTAGAAAAAATAGAAGAAGTTCACCCAATGAGACAAATTGCAGTAATGTCAGTTGTGCAAGTCCTCGTTTTCGGTTTTATGTTGTTATCCTTTTGGTTAATCAACCTAGGATTGGGTCACTAATGAAACACTATATAGTATATACAGTATTATCCCTAACAATGTTTTATCTTGCAGTTGGAGATTTAGATAGAATGAGTCGTACTCTTCCTACCAAAAGTCGAGTCATTCCGTTGGATGCATATATCCCTAAGTTCTAATTGCTTGCTAATAGCTTCCCCGTGGGGACATAGTAATAATATCATAAGATTCTGAATTCCACAAGGGGTTTTTTGAAATAATTGCTAAAAACTTCAATTAAATAAATACTAAAAAACCCCTTACAATATGGGGATTATTGTGTATAATAGGTACATGACAACGAAAAAAGACCCTAAAACTCAGGCGCATTACGTCAACAATAAGGACTTTACTGCCGCTGTTGCTGAATATGTTTCCCAAATAAACGAAGCAAAAGCAAAAGAGAAAACTCCACCACAAATGTCAGAGTACATAGGAGAGTGTATCTATAAGATTGCAACTCGATTATCTACAAGACCAAATTTCATTAACTACACTTATAGAGACGAAATGATTTGTGATGCAATTGAAAACTGCATTCAATACATAGGGAACTTTAATGTAGAAAAATCAAATAATGCATTCGCATATATTACTCAAATATGTTATTACGCTTTTCTTAGAAGAATACAAAAAGAAAAGAAACAAGTTTACATCAAACAACAGGCCATAGATGCAACCAATGTCACTATGGATGCATTTGATACTATTGACGGTCAACATGACCCAAGTCTAATCAACACTAATGTTGAATGGATGCAAGAAAACATGACTAGAGTTGAATACCAACCTAGAAAATCAAAGAAAAAAGTAAAAGAAGCAACAAATTTAGAAAAATTCTCGGAGGAGTAGTTTGAAAATTGCCATATTAAATGACACTCATTGTGGTGTCAGAGGTGATATGATTGAAATGTCCAAATACCAAGGTCGTTTCTATGAGGAAATATTTTTCCCGTATCTAGATGAACATAATATAAAACAAATCATTCATATGGGTGATTACTTTGATAGAAGAAAGTATGTAAACTTTGCATCTATGAAAGCAAACATAGAACATTTTGTAGAACCTATGAATGAAAGAAATATCAAAATGGATTTGATATTAGGTAATCATGACACTTATTATAAGAACACAAATGATGTCAATAGTCCCGAACTATTGTTATACAATCAACCAAACATTACAGTCCTTGCAGACCCAGTTGTAAAAGAATATGATGATTTTTCTATTGCATTAGTACCTTGGATTAATCCCGAAAATTATGCAGACTCAATAGAGTTTTTATTGTCTGCACCAGCTTCAATATGTATGGGTCACTTTGAAATTGAAGGTGCATTAGTACACCCAGGCATGACATGTCAACATGGACTTGACCACTCATATCTAAAAAGATTTGACCAAGTATACAGTGGTCATTTTCACCAAAAATCAGAAGTTAAAAACATAAAGTATGTTGGTTCTCAAATGCAATTTACATGGTCAGACTATAATGACCCAAAATATTTTCATATATTTGATACTGAAGACCAATCAATGACACCTGTTTTAAATCCAATCACAATGTTTGAAAAGGCATTTTATGACGATACCAAAGAATCTTTTGAGACTATATCTAATGCAGATTACTCAAACCTTGCAGGAAAGTTTGTAAAGGTTGTAGTAGTAAACAAAGACAATCCATATTGGTTTGACACATTCTTAGATAAAGTTCATAGTCAGAATCCATTACATGTATCTGTTGTAGATGACAACAAACACATGGACTTCTTTAATGACGATGAAATAGAAGATGTGGAAGACACACTTACTGTTTTATCTAATTACATTGAAGGTCTTGAAATACAAGGTAAGAAAAAACCACTTAACGAATTAATGACTACACTGTATAATGAGGCATTAGACGAACACAATTATTTATGATAAACTTTAAAAAGGTAAGGTGGAAGAATTTACTTTCATCGGGTAATAAATTTACTGAAATACAATTAGATGCACACCAAACTACACTTATATTAGGTGAGAATGGTGCTGGTAAATCAACACTTTTAGATGCACTTTGTTTTGGTTTGTACGGTAAAGGATTCCGTAATCTAAAGAAAGACTTACTTATTAATAGTATTAATGAAAAAGAACTACTCGTAGAAGTAGAATTTTCTATTGGTAAAAAAGAATACAAGGTTATCCGTGGTGCAAAACCAAATAAATTTGAATTGTATGTGAATGACATTATGGTCAATCAAGATGCAACTGTAAGAGATTATCAAGAACACTTAGAAAAGAATGTACTCAAAATGAGTTTTCGTTCTTTTACTCAAGTCGCAATTTTAGGTTCTGCAAACTTTACACCTTTCATGCAGTTAAGGGCTGTAGAAAGAAGAAAACTTGTAGAAGACTTACTAGACATTTCTATATTTTCAACTATGAGAGATATACTTCGTAAGAAGGTGTCTGAACATAACATTGAAATAAAGGAAACAAACCATGAAGTAGAACTCATGGAAGAACGGGTCAATGGTTTAACTGAACAACTTAATGCACTTCGTGAAAATCGTGATAAAAAAATATCACAATATGAATCTACTGTTGACGAAACAGAAAATAATATTAATAACTTATTGGAGAAGGTAGATGAAAAGACGGAAAATGTGGTGGAGAAAAAATCCACAATCAAGGATAAAGAACCTACAACGGATAGACTCAAACAAGCTGTTGACATGGAGAAACGCTTACAAGAGACTAGAAAAAAAGCAATTGCAGACATTCAATTCTACGAAAACAATGATGACTGCCCGACTTGCAAACAGGGGTTAGACCATGAACACAAGACGAAACACATTGAAGAAAAAACTGCAAAAGTTGAAGAGGTCAAGACAGCAATCACAAAGATTGATGACCTCATCGAAGAAGTCAGAGACAGAATCGAAGAAATAAACAAGGTACAGGACGAAATTGAAAAGGTACAAAGAGAGATAGGTATCATTCAAACAGAAATTTTATCTAATCAAAAGTTTATGAAAAAAATTCAGAATGAAATAAATGAATTGAAAAAAGAACAAAGTGGTGGTTCAGATGTTCATGAGAGAATAGATGAAACAGAAGAAAAACTTAATATACTTCATAAGAAAAAAGAGTCTCTAATTGATAGGGGTCATTACTATGACATTGCTACAACTCTTCTTAGAGACCAAGGTGTTAAGGAAAGAATAATAAGACAGTATGTTCCTATTATGAACAAACTTATTAATAAATACCTTGCACAACTGGAGTTCTATGTTGGGTTTGAATTAAATGAATCTTTTGAAGAAACAATCAAGTCAAGATTTAGAGATGTATTTAAATATGATAACTTCTCACAAGGAGAAAAAATGAGAATTGATTTATCATTATTGTTCACATGGAGGGCTGTTGCAAGAATGAAGAATAGTGTTAACACCAATCTATTGATATTAGACGAAGTATTTGACTCTTCTTTGGATACTAATGGTACAGACGACTTTCTAAAACTTTTGAACACACTTACAGAAAAAACCAACGCATTTATCATATCTCACAAAGGTGATGCATTATATGATAAGTTTAATGATGTTATACGATTTGAGAAGCATAAGAACTTCTCAAGGGTTGCAGAATAGATAAATAGTAGTATGAAATCTTTTAACGAGTATCTATCGCCCAAACTTATTAAGTTAGACTTACCTTCCTATTCTAGTGACATACCTCTTGATTTACTTGAGAGTATGGGTGAAACTACTCAAAATGCATCTGTGACAGAATTATTTCCATGTTTAGCATTTAACAAAAAGTTTCGACCTAGTAATGTAGAAGATTTTAAAAAGTTTCTTTACAAGTTAAATATAAAAAGTGCAAAAACCTCTTATGCACCTTCAGATGCAGATGCGGCTGCAGAGGTCATAGAAAAACTTAGTACTATGGAAGAAAGATTTGTTAAAATGAAAATGGAAAATGCAATTGGTATTACAAATTTTTTATATGATTTAAACACATCTAAACCCATAAAGAAAGTCGTATGGGGATACCGTGCAAAACCAAGTGGGGTTCCTAAAAATCATGCAGGTGATATTTTTGTCTTCTTTCAAAATAAAGAAATATTAGGTATTTCATTAAAAGCAGGAACAACGAAATCGAAAGAACCATTGTTAAACTCTTATGTTAAGACTCAACTTGTAAGAATGGATAAAGAGTCTGCACTCAAACCTATGGAAGATGAACTATGGGATGCAGTGTATTCTAAACTTCCAAACATAGAATCAGTTGCATCAAAAAGTACTTATGCAAGTGGAGATAGAAAAGTGACTGCAGGTATTAGACAAATATACTTAGATTATCATATTGAAAATGAAGAAGAATCTAACAATTTGTATGCCGCAATGGTAAGAATACAAAGAACACATGTATGTAAAGCACTCAATGAATTAAAACTAGAGGATTTTAAAAAATGGGTTTATGACAATTTTAATCTACAAAAACCTGCAAAAGTTCCATTAATATTAGTAAAGGCCGTAGGTAAAACAGCAGAACAAAAAGGTGACGACCTTGCATCATTATTACCATTGGTCACAAGTTTTAATGCATATCTAAATAAATCGTCAGTACAAGAATGGTTTATAGATATAGATACACCTGATGAAATGAAAAAATTAAAAATGACAATTAGAAGTGATGCAAGTGTTAGAGAAGGAAAGTCACTTGCAAAACTAGGAAGATTGGCAAAATTTAGTATGTTAAAATTACAATATAGTGGAGTAGTAGATAGATAATGTATACATTAATAGAAGAAGCGAGTAAAGTATTAAGAACACCACCAGCACCTTTTGATTTTGAGTCTAGGGAAGACGCAAAAGAGATAGAAACAAAACTATCTGAAGCAATGGATAAATTTGGAGGTATAGGTTTATCTGCAAATCAAGTTGGATTAGATGCAAGAGTTTTTGTAATGAGAACACAAGACGGAAATAAAGCCTTCTTCAATCCCGAAATTACTAAAGCATCACAAGAAACAGATTTATTAAAAGAGGGTTGTTTATCATTTCCCGATATATACCTTATGATAAAGAGACCTAGAGTTTGTGAAATGAAATATCAAGACGCAGAGGGTAATGAACATTCAACTATGTTGGACGGTGTTGGTGCTAGATGTGCCCAACATGAGATTGACCATTTAAATGGAATAGTGTTCTTACAACGAGCATCTAAATTGAAATTAGAACGTGCATTGAAGTCTCGTCCTAAAGAGAAAAAAAGAAGAATAGAGTATGAAAAACGACAAGCAATTGCCCAATATATCCAACAACTTCAATCTAATAAAGATTCCGAACATGTTGACGGAGAATCAGTCGAGGAATCTGATTCACTTTCACCAAACGCACAAGCATCTTAGAAGTGTTGGAGACGGTTCTGATTACCGTGCAATAGACCTTATTCACATTCACACCCAGTGGATTCGTGATGTATTCAATAGAATTGCGTATCAATCAGTTGGTGAAATCCGTAAGCACTCAGACCAAGTAGTATATCCCGAAATGACAGCACTTAATGAGTGGGCAATAGGTGGTGTACAAGAACCACACTTAGACACTTACTCTACAGTAGAATTAGATAATGATGTGGTAGAAGAACAACCAAGTAGAGAATGGACTCTTATACTATATTTAAACGAAAATTTCAGAGGTGGGGAAACATATTTTCCCGACCAAGAAAACTATGTACATAAACCAGTTGCAAGAGAAGGTCTTTTGTTTCAAGGTTTATATCATAAACATGGTGTGTATCCTGTCCGAAGGAACTCACGACACACTATCTCAATGTGGTTCTCCACGAACCCCGATAATATTATCACCGATAATAGAACAAAAGACTTAGAATTAGACCACTATAGATTACGCAAAGCTTGACAATCCCCGCCACTTTTTTGTATACTATGTATATAATGAAAAACGGAGAAAAGATGAGTAATGTAGTTAATGAAACAATCAAGGAAGAACTTCTTGAAGATGTAAAGGTCATGGCTGAAAATGACATTTGGAGTGTTATTTTTGCAATCCAAGATGAGTTTGGAACTCATATGATGCCTGAAGATATCAGTATAGAGGGGTTTATAAATCAATTAGTTGAACTAAGGTTCGAGGAGAAATGTGTATGAATAATATAAACTATTTAAGAGAAATGGACTCTGTAAGAATTGTCCAAAGTGGTATTACCTATGAAGGTGTAATTGATAAAGTTGTTAACAATGACTTCCCTTTTATCGAAGGTAAATTTTACGAAATAGATGACATTGGTCAAAGAGTTGATAACATAAGATTCAATGCAACTATCTATGCACAATCATTCAAAGGTTTACAAATGGAATGGTGGTATGAAGGACAAGGTGGAGACAACTCTGCAATAGGTTGTAGTGGTGCATGGGAGAAACTTGTATCATGATGTATCTTAAAGAAAAAACAGATTGGGAATTTCCTAGTCATACTTACATAGTCAATAAGAAAATGGAATTGGTTGGCTATATTATAGAGGGGACAAAAAAAGAGATAATCTTTAAAACCCCAATGAAAAACTTTTCAAAATCTTGGAGAAAATTCGACACGGCTTGACAATCCTCGCCACTTTTTAGTATACTATAAACATGACAAATTCAATAACAAACCAAAAAGACCAACTCGCTAAACTAATGGCGACTGAAGACCTAACTGTTGTGCATAGGAATATACCTACTGCATATTTTGATATCAAGAATAGAATCCTTGCATGTCCTACTTTCAAGGACGATATCAGTAATGAACTTTATGACCTATTCATGGGACATGAAGTTGGACATGCACTACACACACCATATGAAGGTGTTCATAGTGCATTAGAAAAGAATAGAACACTTAAGGGATATCTTAATGTTGTAGAAGATGTAAGAATCGAATCTGCAATCAAAGATAGATATCAAGGTCTAAGAAAATCATTCTACAAGGCTTATGATGAATTAATGCAAAGAGACTTCTTTGGTATTAAAGGTAGAGACCTTCAAACACTTTCACTTATAGACAAAATCAATCTTATCACTAAGGTTGGTTCTAGAGTATCAATTAATCTAACTTCTGAAGAACAAGTATTGTTAGACAAGTGTTATGCTTGTAAGACTTGGGAAGACGTTGAGGCAGTTGCAACAGAAATTTACGAATGGTCTAAAGAGAATGAGACTAGAGACGAAACTGATGAAAGTCTAGTTCCACAAACTTTAGACATTGGAGAAGACGAAGAAGACGAAGATGGTGAAGAGGAGTCTTGGGGAGATGAGGGTTCAGAAGAGGATTCAGAAGAACAAGAAGGCTCTAAAGGTGGTGGTGATTCTATGCCTGATTTAGAAGACATAGACGAAGGAGATTCTACTGGACAAGAGAACTCTGATGAATCTGAAAAAGACCTAGAAGAAAAAGAAGAGACTAAAGAGACTGGTCAAAAAGGTGGTCTAGGATTTGGTTCTCATGACGACCAAAACGGTGCAAGAGAATCAATTACTGAACACTATGCACACAATAACGAAGGTGAATATATTTCAGATGTTGCACATATCAAATCTCAAATTGACCTTCCTAAAGTATTTAAAGATAGAAAAGAAGATATAGACAATGTTGAAGTGTCATATAAAACTGTTCTTGCAGATTGGGATAACCACTGGAATACTACTGAAAATTCTAATAAAGAAAAACAAATTGCAAGGTCTAAAATTGCAGGTAAGTATCTAGTGGATAAAAACAAAAAACTTGTTGCTCATATGGCAAAAGAGTTTGATATGAAACAAACTGCACAAAGAAGTAAACATGCTTACACTGGTAAAACTGGTAAGTTGGATATGAATAGACTTGCTAAATATCAAATCGTTGATGATGTTTTCAAAAAGGCATTATATGTGCCAGAGGGACAAAATCATGGGTTGACAATTTTACTTGATTGGAGTGGTTCTATTCAAGACCAATGTGATGATTTAATAGAACAATCAATCATACTTGCAATGTTCTGTAGAAAAGTTAATATCCCACATAGAATATATCTTTTCTCTGATTCATATACAGTAGAAGATGAGTGGACTTTTAGAAGTGATTACACTTCATTACTAACTATTGCTTCTGATGAAATGAATAACAGAGAATGGACAAAAATGTTAGAGGCACTGGGAACCAAATGGTCTAACTACCACTTTGGAAAATACTCTTATAGAAATCAAGATAAGGCACTAACTAAATGGAATGACTTGTATGGTAAAGTTGATTACATTACCAATGATGGATATTACACTTACTTAGATACTAATGTCGGCCCTAGAAACTATAGACTGGGTGGAACACCTCTAGACCAATCACTAGTTGCTCTAAGAAAAATGCTTCCTAAGTTCAACACTCAATATTCAATTGAGAAATCGATTCTTACAATCATTACTGATGGGTATTCACACCAAGGAGATTTTCTTGATAAGTCTAAAGAAGAATATGACGTTATTAAATCTCAAGAGTCTGATGGTGAGTATTCATGGAGAACACCACACTCTAGAGAAATCATTGACCCGTATTCAAAAAAGGTTTATGACTATTCAACTGATACAGGATACGGTGGAAGAAACGGTTTTAAGAACACTCAAAATCTTTTAGACTGGTTATCAAAAGAATGTAATGTCACGGTCACTGGATACTTTGTTCTAGGTAAAAAAAGAGACATGATAGATTTACTTTATCTTGCAGATGATAAGTTGACATCAATCAGTGATGAGATTTGGAGACAAGTCAGAAAAACTGGATATGTTGTTGAGTGTCATGGATATAATAAACTATTCATTACTTCTACTAACGCTATAGGTGTCAGTGGTGATGAAGAACTTTCTGATGACTTAGTTGATGCAAAGAAAACTAGAGTGTTGGCTGCATTCAAAAGAAATCAGAAATCAAAAACTACATCAAGATTTTTAACCAACGAATTTATTAAGGAGATTGCATAATGAATTTACAAACCACAATGGTATTGGATGAAAACCAATACAAAGATTTTACAAACAAAATAGATGTTCCCTACATTGTAGATATGGATTTTATTCATAACACCTTTAAAGTGACTTTATTAGAAAAAAGTAAAATATTTAATCAAGGAGAATTATCATGAGAGATACATTAAAAGTAGACCCAGCATATTACATTTCACACAATACTGATTACAGTGCTTTTGCAGATGCTGTTATGGACGTGGGCCCAAGTCCATGTCAAAAGTTTGATTGTCCAAGACAATCTGCATGTGCTGAAGAAAAGGTTGAATGTAAGGCATTCAGATACTGGGTAAACAATGGTGAGTTTACAACTTATAGGAAGAAACTAAAAAAAGATATTTCTATTAGATATGAAATGGAAAAACTTTTACAACCTATTAAATAAGTGCTTGACAATCCCCGCCACTTTTTAGTATACTATAAAAGATGAGAAAACAAACTAACTTAACCAAGGAGACTAAATGAGTAAAAGAAGTTATGACAGAAGTGAGTCAATAAACATAGACGGGAAACCGTTTCACTTTACACCCGATAGGAAGGAGTTTCTATCAACCTTAACCAAGATGTTCAAAGATAAGACATCTTTCACTAAAGAAGATTTTGATGCAGTAGGTGGAATGCCTTACTGGTGTAAATCTACTAGATACAATTTCAAGAATGGTGAGATATTCAATCTTGAGGCAGTTGTCGGTGGATATAACGGTGGTTATGAACCCGAAAATGTGGTGCCAATCGCAAAACCAATTTCTGCAACACCAGTTGTAAGTAATATGCCAGTTGCGGCTGCAACCGAGTCCATGAATGTTCTTAACGATAATGTTAAAATCATTCCCGAGAAAATGTCAAACTATGTTCCATTTGGACATTTCAAAGATGTAAAGAACATAATCAAATCTAAAATCTTTTTCCCAGTATTCATTACTGGACTAAGTGGTAATGGTAAAACATTAATGATTGAACAAACATGTGCTCAATTGAAGAGAGAACTCTTCAGAGTCAATATCACAATCGAGACTGATGAAGATGACTTAATGGGTGGACACACTCTAGTCAATGGAAACATAGTTTACAGAGAAGGCCCTGTTATCAAGGCAATGAGAAAAGGTTCTGTTTTACTTCTTGACGAAGTTGATTTAGGTTCTAACAAACTTATGTGTCTACAATCAGTTCTTGAAGGTAAAGGTTATCTAATCAAGAAAACTGGTGAGTGGGTGACACCTAAAGACGGGTTCACAATTCTTGCAACTGCAAACACCAAAGGACAAGGGTCTGATGATGGAAAGTTCATAGGAACTCAAATCATGAATGAGGCAATGTTGGAAAGATTTGCAATTACAATGCAACAAGAATATCCACCAGTGACCACTGAAAGGTCTATCCTTAAAAAAGAAATGGAATTGACTGGAGAAGTCGATACCGAGTTCGTCACTAAACTAGTTGACTGGGCAGACATAATCAGAAAAACCTACTATGAAGGTGCGATAGATGATGTCGTGACTACTAGAAGGTTGGTTCACATTGTGAATGCATACAGAATGTTCAATGACAAACTCAAGTCAATCACAATGTGTATTTCAAGGTTTGACGAAGAGACTAGAAATAGTATCCTCGACCTCTACTCCAAGATTGATGCTGGAGTAGACTTGAATGCAGAAAACTCTATTGACGAATCAGACTCTTCAGAGTATAATGACTAGTATGTTTGGTAAAAAGGTTAAAACAATAGATTACAAATATAACGAGGACAAATCCCTAAAGGAATTGTCCTCTTATATCGACAATACCTATGACCAACATTACAGTTTAAACAAATACCAATCCACTGAATTTATAATTGATAGTGGACATGGTGAAGGTTTTTGTATCGGGAACATAATGAAGTATGCTCAACGATACGGTAAAAAAGGAGGCAAGAACAGGGCAGACCTATTAAAGGTTTTACATTATGCTTTGTTTATGCTTCATGTTCACGATAAACAGGAGACTAATAGTGATGAAAATAAGTAATGACACGAGAAATGTCTTAAAAAATTTCTCAACAATTAACCAAGGAATTAGGGTTAAAACAGGAAACAAGTTGGAGACAATCTCTAACATGAAAAACATTCTTGCAGTTGCAACGATAACCGAAGACTTTCCACAAGACTTCAGTATCTACAATCTGCCAGAGTTCTTAGGTGCAACTTCTTTATTAGAAGACCCCGAGTTTGAATTTAATGATTCATCATTATCTATAACAGATGATAATTCTGCAATGAACTATTTCTTTGCAAGTGAAGGTATGGTGACTGCACCCGATAAAATGATTACAATGCCAGAAACTGAAATAACATTCAATCTATCCTCTACACTTCTAACAGACCTCAATAAGGCTGCAAGTGTTCTAGGTGTAAATGATTTAATTTTAAAATCAGATGGTACTACAGTATCATTAGAAGTGACTGATAAGAAGAACACTACCTCTAACACATTCTCAAGAATTGTTGCAGAAGGTGATGGTACAAAATATGTAATGAACTTTAAGATTGAGAACCTAAAAGTTTTAGAAGGAAACTATGAAGTTTCAGTATCTTCAAAAGGAATATCTAATTTCAAAAACATAGATATTGATTTAGAGTACTTTATTGCATTGGAACCCGATTCAAAGTATGGTATTTAGACTAAATACATTTAGTGTGAATATTGTGCCAGTCTCTGCAATATACACGGGAGTAATCCATACTCATCAAAGGGTGGATTGCACTGTAAACTCGGTGGGGGGTTTGCTCTTATTATGAAACAAGAATTTTTATATGTGGAAAAGTATCGACCACAAACAATAAACGATACAATATTACCTGCAAGAATTAAACAAACATTTAATGACTTTTTAGAGTCGGGTGAGATTCCCAATTTAATGTTATGTGGTTCTGCAGGAATAGGTAAGACAACAGTTGCAAAGGCACTATGTAATGAACTGGGTGCAGACTATATTGTAATCAATGGGTCAGACGAAGGAAGACTTATTGACACACTCAGAACTAAAATCAAAAACTTTGCAAGTACTGTTTCCCTAAGTGGTGGCCCGAAGGTTGTTATACTAGACGAGGCAGATTATATTTCTGCAGATAGTGTTCAACCTGCATTGAGAAACTTTATAGAAGAGTTCTCTGCAAACTGTAGATTTATATTTACTTGTAATTACAAGAATAGAATCATACCACCATTACATTCTAGAACAACTGTTATTGACTTTACAATGACACCTGATGACAAACAAAGACTTGCAAGTGTTTTTCTTGCAAGACTTATGGAAATATGTGATAATGAAAATATTAAGTATGACCAAAAAGTTTTAGTCGAATTAATTTTAAAGTTCTTTCCCGACTTCAGAAGATGTCTGAATGAAGTTCAGAGATATGGTGTTGGTGGAGAAATTGATACAGGTCTTCTCTCTACTCTTAATGAAGAGAAACTAACACCTCTCGTTGATATGCTCGCAGATAAAAATTGGGGTGGAATGAGAAAGTGGGTCGGTCAAAATTCTGATAACGACTTCAACAGTTTATTCAGAAAATTGTTTGATACACTTGAACAAAGACTAGAACCAAGTTCTATTCCAGCATGTGTATTATTAATTGCAGACTATCAATACAAATCTGCATTTGCAATGGATTCAGAAATTAACTTCACTGCTTGTCTAACTGAAATTATGTCGGAGTGTAAATTCAAATAATGGGTAAGTTAAGACAATGGTTTAGAAATTGGTTGGATAAACAAGTGGAAAGGTCTATGCAAAGACAGGCAGACAAATTGTTTATGAAACATAGTGTAGAATATAGAGATGGAGATAATACATGACACAATATGACGAAACTGTAGAGGCACAAAGACTTTTACTAGAAGCAGAAAAATGGGCAAAAGGTGTTAAAGCCGTACATGCACATTCACTAGATTCAATGCATTACGATACAAGACCCGAAGACACTGCAAAGGGGTCTAGGAGCGTCTTAGACATTGAATACAACGATTGTTCGGTAAGACGGACTCTAGACACTGATGAGGTTGTGATGTTTGGTCATGCTCTCAGTGGTCAAAACCTTATAGATGCATTTGTAAAATCTACATAATGTCTAAAACAAATCCTTTTGATTTTGTAAAATCCGTTTCTTCTGATAAGAAGGATATTATGGTTGACGAAATCGAAGAGAAAGCATATGCACCATTTCTAACCAATAAGGCTTTATCTTATCACCAAGATTCAGTCTTTTTTTCTAATGAAATGAACATCAGGCACGGTACGGAAAACCGTCTTCAATACCTTTTTTTCCTAAATACTTTAAGGAAAAGACAAAGGTTCTCGAAGTGGCAAAAACCATATACGAGTAAAAAACTTGATGTCATAAAACAATACTACGATATAAGTACAAAAGAAGCCAAAGACTACATGAGTATTTTATCAGATAGTGATGTCCGAAACATGAAAAAAAGAATGAAAACTGGTGGAAAAGATAATGAATGACCAAGACCAATTAGTCGAAAAGTTAGTTGAAGTGACCTTCGCAGAACGAGACGACTTTCTAAAAATAAGAGAAACCCTATCAAGAATCGGTATTGCTTCAAGACGTGAGCAAGAATTATTTCAATCATGTCATATATTACACAAAAGAGGTAAATACTACATAGTCCATTTTAAAGAGTTATTCCAGTTAGACGGTAAACCGACAACTATAGAAGAGAGTGACTTGGGTAGAAGAAACACTATATGCAATCTTTTACAACAATGGAAACTATTAACTGTTGTAGTGCCAACTACAATAGAAACCCCTACAGTACCCCTATCACAAGTTAAAATCATACCATATAAAGAGAAAAAGGACTGGAAACTAACCACTAAATACTCAATTGGTAGTACAAATACCTAAATATAAGGTTAAATAACATCAAAGGAGATTTATATGTTTTCAGGCATTATAGACTTTGTTATGGGAATTTGGAATTTATTAATGATTGTACCAATTGTAATATCAATTTGTTCAGTTATAGTAGCAATGACACCAACACCTGCCGATGATAAGGTATGGGCTAAGGTGTATAAATACTTAGAAATCTTGGCGCTTGCAATAGGCAAAGCAAAAGATAAAAATCCATTATTGGATAAATAAATAGGAGAATATTATGGAATACGCAATACTAGTAATAGTTGGACTTGCAGTTCTTATCTACTTTCTTAACGGGAAGGAAGAAAAAGTTGTAAGTAAAACTACAGTTTCCAAACCTAAATCAGATGTTCCTACTACTGCACAACTTAAAAAGTTGACAAAAACTCAACTTTTTGACCTTGCAGAGAAGAAACAGATTAAGGTTAAGAAATCTGGCACTAAAGCTGAAGTGATAAAACAGATATCGTCTGTTAAATAACTTTAAACAATAGTTCATAGAAGGGTGCAGAAATGCACCCTTTTTTTATATAAATAAGGGTATGGAAGCAATATTTGATTTGATAGGTGATGTGGGTGTTCCAATTGCAATGGCATTAGTCATGGGAGTATTCATATTTTTAATTATTAGACAAATCATGGAAGGCATAGTTGATAGTATTAAAACATTAACATTGTTTTGTGAGAGTTTAGAGAATCGTGCAAGAACAATGTCAAATGAGATGATTAAGATTGACATGTTAGTGTCAAGTGCTTTAGAACTAAGGCCTGATATAGAGAGAGTTGCACGTGCAGAGAACTTTATAGAAGATGGTAAACTTGATGTGAGGAGGGACTAATGGAACAAGAAGTCCCAATGATTGTAGAATTAATTACTGATTATGGGTTTCCAGTTGTTATGATGGTCGGACTAGGTTATTTTGTGTACTTTGTGTGGAACTTTATTAGTGAACACATAGACCCTGAAATAGAAAAAATGCATTTTGCATTGATTAGAGTTATAGACCAAACTAGAATGTTAGACCAAGATTTAATTAGATTAAAAGAAAAAGTTGATGTTGTTCTAGAATACCGTGAAAATGAAAAAAAGAAAACTACTAAAAGGTAGTTATGATTTATACATAACTAACGCTTGTAATTTACACTGCACTGGTTGTAGTGTCTTAGATTACGGTGGAGATTATGATACTAAGGGTAAGATAACAATACCCTACTTAAAGTTAAATGATGTTAAAGACATTATTGAAAACTTTAACCGATTAGATTTATGTGTTGAAGAACTTAAAGTTCTAGGTGGAGAACCTACAACACACAAGGAACTCAAAGAAATTACAGAGTACCTTAGAGAGAATAAAGAGTGTTATGAAACACTAACCATTGTGACCAATGGATTAAACATAACTAATGAGATTATAGATATTCTCAAAAGTTATGATAGAATTATTATATCAGTTTATAAACAATTAGGCGATATAAGAGAAACAATGAGACTAAGTGGACTGGAAGACCGAATATCTACAAATACAAAAGTAGATTATTGGGAACAAGATTCATTTGTTCGTTTTGGTGAAAAGTGGGATACTATAGAATATGATATTTGGAGTAATTGGAATAATTGCTACCAAAAAGATAGTTGTAAATCACTTTCAAAAGAAGGTGTGTATAGATGTACAATCACCATGAATGAACGGATTGAAGGTGTTGATTGGTCTAACGCAGAAGATATTGATAATTATGTACATAGTGACGAACCTTTAGATAGGTGTAAGACATGTTATTGGCCAGGTAAAACAGAAAAATGGTCAAGTAATAAATGGAAGACTGATACTAGAAATTTTGAAAAAGGTCTTAAAATAATTGAAACGGTAAATGTATATGAAAAAGATATTATTAACACTACTATTCTCAACCACTCTTAGTGCAGACGAAATAGTACACAAATTCAAAAGTCCTTCATTCAGTGGAATAGGACAATCATCACACTATCTTACAATTGAGAACCAAGAGAAATCAAGACGTGACAAGATAGCACAAGACATAGAAGATAGAATTGCAAAGGCAGAAAGGGACGCAAATAACACCACCCTTGCAAAATTTTTAAGGAACGTAGAGAGTAGAATCTATGCTCAGATAGCAAAACAGTTAGTAGAAAATATGTTCTCTAACGGAGAAGCTGCATCATATGGTGTTTTCTCAATAGAAGGGAATACAGTCACATACGAAAAGTTGGTCGGAGAAGATGGTGCAGAATTTATTAGACTAACAATTGTTGCAGAGGACGGAACGACAACAACTTTAGATATACCAGTTGGAACAGGAAGTTTCTAAATGAAAAATTTTTTATCAGTGGGGCTTGCAGTCTTACTTGCCAGTAGTTGTGCAAGTGTTCCTACTATGAATAGAGATTCAAGTAATTGTGACCCAAACATTGTAGATGTTAAGACTCTTGTTGAAAAGGCAATACCATTTACTTGTGTTGAAAATGCAGAGGTTGTGAAGATACCAACCTATCAAGAACTTACAGACTTACCACCTGCTGAGACAATGCCGATTGTTGCAGTATATGGTTTCCTAGATAAGACAGGACAAAGGAAGAGAATGGACGGAGTTGCATCATTCTCAACTGCAGTCACTCAAGGTGCAGAAGCATTCTTAATTGATGCATTGAAGACTGCTGGAAAGGGTAAATGGTTTAGAGTAGTAGAGAGAACAAATTTAGATGCACTTGTAAGAGAGAGACAAATCATACGAAGTGCAAGAGAAGACTTTGCAAATCAAGAAGGTAATGAAGATTCTCCAACAGGAATCCAACCCCTCTTATTTGCTGGTATCCTACTTGATGGTGGGATAGTTGGTTATGACACTAACATTGAAAGTGGTGGACGAGGTGCAAGAACACTTGGTGTAGGAACATCACGTTCATATAGAAGAGATGTAGTGACTGTAAGTTTAAGAGGAATCTCAACACTTACAGGAGAGATTTTATTAAATGTCCAAACTAAGAAGACAATTCTTAGTGTGGGTGGTGGTTATGATGTGTTCAAGTTTGTGGATATGGATACACAACTTGTTGAGATAGAAGATGGTGTAGCAGAGAATGAAGGGGTCACAAAAGCGACTCGTTCTGCAATCGAACTTGCTGTCTTAGAATTAATATACCAAGGACACGATAGAGGTTTTTGGGAAATAACAGGTGGACATCGTCACCCCCATGGAACTCATGGGAGAAACGAACTCCACGATATAGAGGAAAAACAAAATGAGGAATAAATTATTCATTACATTATGTTTATCATTAGGGTTAACTGGTTTCGTATCTGCTGGTGCAGATGATAACGAGATTTGGATACAACAGTCAGGTGACAATTTAGTTTTAAATTTCACTCAACGAGGTTATGGAAACAAAGTCGGATTAGATGATTTCTCAGGAACATCTGCAGACATGATTATAACTGGTGCATCTAACAGTTTAACATTAGTACAAGATGGAGACAACAACAAATTGTTCGGGCCTTTTCTTGCAGATAGTTCAACAGTAAACTTAACTTTTACTGGTGATTCTAACTCAATGGATTGGAACGTAGGTTATCAAGGTTCAGCAGATAACTTAAATATGTTAGGAACTGTGACAGGTTCATCTAACACATTTGACATTGACGTTGGATATGATGCATCTGCAGAATACCTTAATTGGGATTTAGCAGTCAATGGTTCATCAAACGTATTCACTACTAAGATAGATAGTGACAATGCAGTTTGGAACTGGACTGTGACAGGTTCATCAAATGACATTAATACGAACCAATCAGATGCAACTGATAACAGTATTACTGCAGTTCTAACTGGTTCTACCAATGATATAGACATCATTCAAAAAAGTGGAAGTACAGGTTGTCCAAGTGGTCAGTCATGTAGTGGTATTATTGATGCGTCTTTCGTGACTTCTAATGCAAATATTGATATCGTTCAGAAAGATTCTGGCGAGTAGTCTTTTACTTATTGGTTCACTTTCAGGTGAACCGATAGGTGAGATTATAGAACATAAGGGTTCAGCAGGACTTCAGAGAGACGGAGAGAACTCTATTGTCAGTGCAAATACTGAACCCGATGTCTTGATGTATGATACAGCAAAGACTCAAAATGGTAGAATGAAGATTCAGTTTAAGGGTGACCAAGAACTGGATTTGACAGAACATACCAAGGTTTGGATAGACGAGGTATATTACGACCCCGACCCCTCCAAATCCAAAATGGCTATACGAATGGCACAAGGCACTGCTCGATTTGCTTCGGGATTCGGTGGTAAGATAAAGAAAAGTAATATTAAAGTGTCGACACCTACAGCACAAATTGCTGTGGTTGGAACAGATTTCACTACTAGTATTGATGAAATCGGAAGGTCACTTGTTATACTTTTGCCTGATGAATTTGGTAATCCTTCGGGTAAGATTATTGTTAGTAATGCTGGTGGAAGTGTGACACTAGAAGAAGCGTATCAGGCAACTATGGTATCTACTTTTGATGATTCACCCACTAAACCAGTGACAGTGAGTGGAATAGATGCAAATATGATTGACAATATGTTTATTGTGAATCCACCCGAAGAGGTTGTTGACCAAGTTGCAGAAGAATCGTCTAACAACGAAAATGATAGTAGCAACATTCTAGACGTGGACTTTTTAGAGTTCAATGATTTAGAAGAAGATTACTTTGAAGACGATGAGTTGGAATATACAGAACTCGACAGAGACTTATTAGATGTCGATTTCTTACAAGATTTACTAGATGTAGTTTT
>Ga0181392_1000066_pt1 | contig 32903 bp, 46 predicted proteins | sample 15SPOviralmetaG_FD_130083 | JGI IMG/M metagenome (GOLD analysis project Ga0181392, IMG submission 130083) | Marine viral communities from the oligotrophic San Pedro Time Series (SPOT) site, San Pedro Channel, CA, USA - 15 SPOT_SRF_2010-09-15 | ecosystem: Environmental > Aquatic > Marine > Strait... | reverse complement strand
GTGGCTAAAAAAGGCGTTAGTGTAATGTCGGCTATCGATGCCATAGCTAGAGCTAAAGTCATCAATGCCGCAGGTGATACTGCCTATATCTGTCAGAGGCAGAACGGCACGTTGTGTGTGTTGACCAACCAAACAAAGAACTATTGGAAAAACAGAGATGCTGACATTTTAGAAATCTGTCGGGTGACGGAGATATTTCAGTGAAGGCATTGGTAAGGAAAACAAATCAATCTCTGTTTGCTGCAAATGAGGCAACAAGAAAGATTTTTGAAAGACTACCACAACACGAAATGCTCATCGAATTTAAAAGCCCAAATCAGCGCACTAACAAGCAGAACGACTCAATACACCTGTATTGCGAAAGAATCGCTACAGCGGCAAATGACGCAGGATTTGAGATGGTTTTAAGCTCTCAGGTCCTAAACGCTGATGTCAGCATCCCCTGGACAAAGCAGTTAGTGAAAGATCACATCTGGCGAAAGGTGCAGCTTGCTAAATTCCCAGGTATTCAAAGCACAACCAAGTTACAGAAAAACCAAGTCAGCGAAATAGCAGAAATTATTACACGACATTTAGGAGAGAACAGGGGGCTAAGTATTCCCTTTCCAAGTGATGACAAATGAGAGGTGGTAACGATGGATTTATTTGCACAGGTATTTATGGGCTTATTTTACGTTAGTTTTTTAGTGGCAACCCTTATGGACTGTTATAAGACATTGAAATATGGGTATTAAACGGGAGTCTTGTGACAAGTGGTTTAGCGATGTCATTAGATTAAAAGCTAACCATACGTGTGAGTGCTGCCATAACCAGGATAGGCAGATGCATTGCTGTCATATCTATGGGAGGGGCGCAAAGTCAGTGAGATGGTCAATAGATAACGCTCTTTGTATGTGTTCTTACTGCCACAGGTACTTTACGGAGAACCCCATTGCATTCACAAATTTTTTACAGGTGTATTTAGGAAAAGGGCATATGGAAATGCTTAACGAGAAGTGGCGCGTTATTTTAAAAACTAACAAGTTGCTGAGAAAGGAGATCGCCAAACACTACAAAGAAGAGCATAAGAAAATGGTTGATGATGTTGGCTATGCGCCTGTGAGTTACAACTGATGGAAATCTAATCGATGTTGACTTCTGGCTCACCACCAATTGATGGGGATAGCATACGATCAACTGCAAAGAGTAGGATTTCTGCAGGCGATGTTGCCTCATGTCTGTGTCGGGTAGACAGGCACACCTATCTGTATGCGCTCAGTAAATACTGTTTGGATAATAGCTCAAGGGATGAGCTAAATGCGTTGTCAGTGAAATACGCAATAACCCTACAATATAACAAGCAAACAGCGGAGCCAGATGATGTGGTAGAGCGCCTAGCCCTTGCATCACTGTGTTATTCAATCTCACCTAGTCGATGCTCTTATTGTGGCGGCACAGGGGAGAGGAAAGTGGACTCTAAGGTTGTTGTTTGTTCTATATGCAATGGGTCAGGCAACTCTGCTATGTCTGTAAGGAAGTTAGCCGATGTGCTTGGTGTTGGTCGGTGGAGGGCAAAGAAGGTGTGGATGCAGAGATTTCAGTCATTAGTTTCAGACTATCAGATACGGGATGACGCGCTTTATTTGGCTATTAAACAGGGCTTACAGGATGAGTAAGGGCAGTGAGCAAAGACCAGGTAATCGTGAGGCGTTTGAGCGCAATTGGGAGGCGATATTTGGAGATAAAAAGAACAAAAAGAAAAAAGTAAAAAATAATTTACACATTGTGTTGTAATACTAGCCACTTTGTGGTCAAATATTACCAAGATAGGGTTTCTGTCAGTCATAGACAACAATCTGCATTCTTAATCCCCCTTATTAGGTCGCATTTGCGGCCTTTTTTATTTGCTGACTTTGGGACTGAAAAGTACCCCAGGGCTGGATATTGTTATGGCTAGACCTACAGTTATTACCAAAGAGGTACTCTCAAAACTAGACACTGCATTCTCGATGGGATGCACTGACCTTGAGGCGTGTAATTTTGCAGATATTAGCAAGGCTACATTGTACCGCTATCAGGAAGATAATGAGGAGTTTAGAGACCGAAAAGAGGTCCTTAAAGCCAACCCCTTTATGCTGGCACGATCAGTCTTAATTGATGCACTGCATGATGGTGATGTAAACACCGCACATAAGATGATAGACCGCAAGGAAGGGTCTAAGGTGTCGGTAGATCACAGTAGTTCAGATGGTTCTATGCAGCCAACAATGATACAGCTAATGCCTGTTAGTCCTGATGACAACAGCAACGATTAATCTGCCAGAAAAGTTACTGCCAGTGTTTGCTGGTGAGTCGCGCTACCGTGGAGCTTATGGAGGTCGTGGGTCAGGGAAGACCAGAACCTTTGCACTGATGACTGCGATCAAGGGATACCAGTTTGGTATGTCAGGTCAGGCAGGTCAGATACTGTGCGCTAGAGAGCATTTAAACTCATTGGATGAGTCCTCACTAGAGGAGATCAAGAGTGCTATACGCTCTGTTGATTGGTTAGCTGATTACTACGAGGTTGGTGAGAAGTACATACGCTCAAAGGATGGCAATATTAGCTATGTCTTTGCAGGGTTAAGGCGCAACCTAGATAGTATTAAATCTAAGGCAAGAATCATTATAGCGTGGGTAGATGAGGCCGAGCCTGTCTCTGAGGAGGCATGGCGTAAGCTAATCCCAACAGTTAGGGAAGAGGGCTCAGAGATATGGGTAACCTGGAACCCTGAGAGTGTTAGATCATCCACGAACAAGCGATTTAGAGAAGACCCACCAGAGGATGCACAGATTGTTGAGCTTAACTGGCGCGATAATCCGTGGTTTCCCCAGGTACTAGACACTGAAAGGTTAGCCGATAAGAAGGTTAGACCTGATGTCTACGACCATATCTGGGAGGGCAGTTATTTAGCAGCCCATGAGGGTGCGTACTACTCGCACTTGATTGAGGAGGCAAGGCGTGAGGGAAGGGTTGGTAATGTCCACCACGACCCTTTGATGGAGACTAGAGCCTACTTTGATATAGGTGGGACTGGTGCTAAGTCAGATGCAACAAGTATCTGGACGGTACAGTTCTACAAGTCAGAGATTAGGGTGTTAGGTTATTACGAGGCGCAGGGTCAGCCACTAGCGACTCACGTTGCTTGGTTACGTGACCAGGTACAGGATATTAAGACGGTTGTGTTACCACACGATGGTCGAACACACGACAAGGTTTACTCAGTGAGTTACGAGTCAGCCCTACGCGATGCAGGCTTTAACGTCATTGTAGTACCTAATCAGGGCAGTGGTGCTGCAGGTGCAAGGGTTGAGGCCGTTAGACGCATATTACCCTCAGTTTACTTCAACGAGCCTGATTGTAAGTCAGGTATGGAGGCGCTGTGCTGGTATCACGAAAAGAGAGATGAGGCGCGTAACATTGGGTTAGGACCTAATCATGATTGGTCATCTCACGCTGCAGATGCCTTTGGAATGATGGCGGTGGTATATGAGCCACCTAATGCCTCATGGGGCAAGCCATTACGAGTTAATTTAAAAGGTATTGTATGAGCAGGATAGCAGGTATTCTAGAGGGTATTGAGGACATCTACTCTCGTATGCAACGTGCTAACAGCCAAGGGTTTGATACTGATCGCGTGCTTTATCATCACACCGATGCTGATAATATCGAGGAGTTTGTGCCCTCGGTAAAAGGGAAGTTAGGGGCTGGGATATACACATCACCAAACCCACAGTACGGTGAGCGTTATGTAGACAACGCAACAGGTACAGCTAATGTGCTACCTCTCTATGCTAGAGGGCCTATAGCAAAGGTTGCAGATATTGACGCGGCATCAAGTCTTTCTAGCGATATGTTAATTTCAAAGGGCAGACCGTTTAGTACTCAAGAGTGGAAGGCTACAACGAACAATATTTTAAAAGAGCAAGGCTTTACCGGCAAGGAAGTGGCCGAAGAGGTGTCAATCTTTGACCCTGAGAACATACGCTCGGTAAACGCTGCGTTTAATCCAAACAAAAGCGACAGTAAGAACATATTGGCTGGTGCTGGCGGCTTAGGTTTGTTGGGTGCTAGCATGTTAGGTTCGGACAATGCTGAAGCTGGCCCCTTAACCTCTGGAGCAAGACGGTTAATTGATGCACGCTTTTCAAGTCCTGTAGGCGGTGGTAACGAGCGTAAGGGTGTGTTAAACGCTGTTGAGACGATGCAGACAGGGATTACGCCTCGTAACATGGATACTGGAGGCGAGGTTAATCTATATGATTTTGAAGGTAGTCCATATATCTTGACGCAGTCAGACAGGTCTGCTGCAGGGGGTTTATTAAACTCTATACATAATGCAGATATTGATGCGGTTGATCTCCGTGGCGGCAGGGATTTTATGTTTGATCCAAGCAGTCAAGGTCAGGTCTGGGCATCCGACCCAAATGTTGTTAAGTCCTTGCAGAAGAGGGCTGCACAACTAAGAAGTGACTACGGTTCTGATCCTTTATTACTTCCATACACAATGGCTCCTACGGGTATAGATTTTGCCACGATGCCTCTTGACACAATGATTAATTTTGCGCGTCAAGGTATGAGTAAAAGCAATATCAAGAAGTTAGACAAGCAGATCAAAGGTGTTATACCGCAATGGACAAGCGTAAGCGATCCAAGCGCAAATGCTATATTTCGTGAGGTAAAGGGGCCGTCTCGTAAAAAGGTTGCCGATCTTATAGACAAGAACTTTCGTGACGTGAAGGGCGGCTTGTCAATATCAGAGGCAAGAGCAGCAACGACTGATGCAAGCCAATATTTAGAAAAAGAAGGCGCGCTTAAAAATGTTGGAAGGATAGACACATCTGCTGGACTGATAGCCGATTCAGGTCATCCTACATACATTGGTGGATTGCCTGGTGAGGGTGTTGGTACGTTGAAGGATGCATTAAACGCGCGCGTGTTGATGGAGCAAAACGGGCGTGTGTTAGCTAACGATATGTCAGATATCCGCGCTTTAAGTATGAATCATGGTCTATCGCAGGGAATTATTGATGATTCCTTGTTGCGTCGCATTTATGACAACAAGGATAAGGTAGCAGCAGGTAGTGTAGCTGTTGCTGGGCCGTCTTTAGCAAATGCAAGCACGGATAATGCAGGAAAAGGTTTGCTTGGTTCCATAGGGAACGCTGGGCTAGAGGCTATGTCAGGTGTAAACAGGGCGGTTGTAGATGGCTTAAACTTTTTGACGGCTGACCAAATAAACGCGTTATTAAACATATCTGGTAGTGAAAAACGCATCCCAGACCTCTACGACCTAGAGGGCGTTGAAGAGGCTACACAGGGTAATTATATGGAACCTGGTCTGCTGCGAGATATTATCCGACAGGGCAGTGAATTCCTGAGTCCAATTTAAGGTAATCTAATGGCAATAACAACTTACAGCGAGCTTAAAACAAGCATTGCTGACTACCTCAATCGTGCTGATTTAACGTCAATCATACCGACATTCATTGCACTAGCAGAGGCACAGATTAATCGTGATGTCAGGCACTGGTCTATGGAAAACAGAGCTACAACTAGCTTTGATGGTCAGTACGGTACGCGCCCATCTGATTGGGTAGCAACCATACGTATGCATCTAACAGGTAACGGCACAAAGGCAATGAACCTGATTAGTCAGCAGGCGATGGCAGAGAAACGTGCCAATGACAATGATACTGCTGGTACACCTATGTTTTATGCTCACTCTGAGTCACAGTTCGAGCTATACCCAACCCCAGATCAGGCAACAACAGCAGAGATACTGTATTACCAAAAGGTCCCTGCACTAAGCGATAGCAACACAACTAACTGGCTTTTGTCTTATGCGCCTGATGTCTATCTGTATGGGTCGTTAATACATTCAGCGCCTTATCTTGCAGAGGATGCTAGGACGGCTGTATTCGCACAGATGTACGGTGCATCGGTCAATCAATTAAACGAAAAGTCTGAGGAGTCAAAGACCTCTGGCAGTGGATTAAAATTACGAGTGAGAGGTTTAGGATGAGCTTTACCAATTTTTTAGAGACAGAACTACTGGATCATGTGTTTACTAACAGCGCCTATACAGCGCCAAGCGCAGTGTATCTAGGTTTATTTACTGCAGCGCCTGATGATACAGGTGGTGGTACTGAGTTATCAGGTAATGGTTATGCGCGTCAGACTATGGCGATGAGCGTATCAGGTAACACGGCAACTAACTCCGCAGCAGAAGAATTTGCAACGGCAACAGGCTCCTGGGGAACCGTTACTCATGTTGGTGTATTTGATGCATCATCTAGCGGTAACTTGTTGGCCTATGGTGCGTTGTCTGCGTCTAAAGCTATTGCAACTGGTGATGTATTCCGTATCCCAGCAGGTGATCTTGATATTACGCTAGACTAATATGTTATACGGTGTCTATCGCTACGGACAGGCTGCATTCTCTACAGCCACGTTGCACGATGGTGCATCCACCCTTGCTGCAACATCACAGGTCCAAAGTTCTGGCATACGAGTTATACAGGGTTCTGCAACCATTGGCGCAAGTGCTGGGGTTACCTCTAGCGCGTTAAAGGTTGTCGATGCAAGTAGCACGATTAATGCAAGTGCAGGCACTACAGCAAGTGCGGTAACTGTTGTTGATGCGATCTCTACAATTAGTGCAGCGGCATCGCTGACATCTTCTGCTGTAACGGTTGTTGATGCGGCATCAGCCTTTGACGCAACTGCAGGCACAACGGCCTCTGGATTACGCATTCACCAGGGGGCAAGTACTTCAAGTGCAAGCGCATCGGTTAGCACTTCAGGATTAAGAATATTACAGGGCGCATCTGCTGTATCAGCAGGCTCTAGCACTCAGGTATCGGGTTCTGCATTACTTGCAGGTAGCTCTACGATCTCTGTAGGTAGCGCACAATCAACCTCTGCTTTATTGGTTAGGCAGGGCATATCGACAATATCTGCAGGCTCATCATCTAGCATACAGGCTACCCAAGTCTTTAATGGCAATGCGGTGCTTGGATCAACTGCACAAGTTGTTACATTGGGTAACATCATTGCGGTAGGGGCTATGTCAAGCAGTACGGTAAGTTCTGCCACTGCAAGCGGAGTTATTTTGTGGGGCGACAGCCCTGAAGTAAGCACAGATTGGGAAAATATAGCGTCAGTATCCTCTACTTGGTCTGATTCTTCACAAGGCAGCAATAGCTGGTCAGACAGCAACGCTACATCAAACAATTGGACGAATACGTCCGACAACGAAAATTTATGGGAGGCCGCTTAAATGGCTGATACAACGACTTCAACTTACTCACTGGTAAAGCCAGAGGTTGGTGCGTCTGCGGATACGTGGGGTACTAAGCTCAACAATAACCTGGATGCAATTGATAACCTTCTTGATGGGGGTGCTGCAGTTACGGGTATGGATTTAAACAATCCTGATATTGATGGCGGTACGATTGATGGGACAGTGATTGGTGGTGCGACTCAGGCTGCAATTAGCGGTACTACAGGTCAATTTAACACCTCGCTAAACGTAGATGGTGGCATTGAGTTTAATTCGTTGTCAGGCACAGGCTCTGTAGCGATTACAGACATTCTCGACCAAGATGATATGTCGGGTAACAGCGCAACGGCTTTAGCGACTCAACAGTCCATTAAAGCCTATGTAGACGCACAACAGGACACGGTTGATACCCTCGCTGAAATACTTGCACTGAGCAATGCTACAGGTGGTTCAAACATAGTGTTTGGAGATAGTTCAGGTGCTACTGATGATAGATTACAGTTTGGTGCTTCGCAAGATTTATCTATCTATCATGATGGTAATAATAGTTATATACATGAAACAGGAACTGGTAGTTTAAATATACTTGGACAAGGTAGAATTACTTTAAAAAATAGTGCAGGTAATGAAACTTTAGCAGATTTTTTAACTAATGACAGAGTAGATTTATACTATGATAACGATGTTAAATTTGCCACAACCTCTACAGGCATTTCGGTCACGGGCGAAGTAGCGGCAACATCCCTAGACATCTCAGGCGACATAGACGTAGACGGCACGACTAACCTTGATGTAGTAGACATTGATGGTGCTGTGGATATGGCGAGTGGTCTTACTGTTAGCGGTGTTACGGCTTTAACACATAGTGGAGTAACGTTAAGTGTTGATAGAACAGGCGGAAATACTGCTTTAATTGAGCTAAAACAAGCAGGAACTGTAAGAAGTTATTTAGGAGGCGACTCGTCTAAAAGTTTTATAGTCTTTAATGAAAGTGCGGCTGAAAGATTTTCAATTACAAGTGCAGGTGCGGCTACATTTGCAGGAGCAATTACAGCCAACGCAGGTGTAGTAGTAGATAACATTACAATAGATGGCAATGAGATTGATGTAGGTTCTGGCAACCTAACACTAGACGTTGCAGGAGGTATAGTTCTTGATGGAGGAAGTAACGATTTAACTTTAAATAATTCGGGTACTACCTTTGCATATTTGTCAAATAATTCAGGTAGTTTTCAAATATACACTCCTCAGCAAGACAAAGACATACTATTTAAAGGTAATGACGGTGGAAGTGCCATCACAGCCCTCACCCTTGATATGTCAGCGGCAGGTGCGGCTACGTTTAATGGCGTAGTAACCATCCCAGTAGGTTCTGTAGGTGCGCCCTCTTTAACTTTTGCAGGTGACTCAGACACAGGTATATTTCATAGATTAGCAAACACAATTGATATCACAACAGGTGGTACTTTGCGTTTAGAAATAGATAGTGCAGGTAATTTTATTGTTCAAGATGTGTTTTATGCCCAAGGTGGAGCAGTCTTTAACGAAACTGGCGCAGACAAAGACTTCCGCGTTGAGTCTAACAATAGTGCTTATGCTTTATACGTAGATGGCGGTCAAGATTCTGTAGGAATTTTAACCAATGCTACAGATGCCGCCCTTAATGTAAACTCACAAAGCAGTTCTAAAGATGGCATTCGTATTGTTGGGTCTGGCGGAAACAACTTCATTACTGGTTATGGAAACCAAGGAAATATTTCGTTTTCTATTGCAGAGACAGGAGGAGATGACCCCGGTGTTCTTACACTCTATAGAAATGGCATCGCATCTCATATTCTTGACCCAGATGCAGGAGGTGAAACAGTATTTAACGAGCAAGGGGAAGATGTAGACTTCCGCGTTGAATCAAACGGCAACGCTAATATGCTGGTTGTTGATGGTGGTAATGATCGGGTTGGTATAGGGACTGGTTCAACTTCAAAAACCTTGACCGTTTCAGGCGATGCAATTATTACTACTGGTGATAATTCTGCAACTCTTACTTTGCAATCTACAGATGCAGATGCTAATGCAGGACCTTTGCTTGTATTAGATAGAAACTCTTCAAGTCCTGCTGATTCAGATGTATTAGGACATCTTAAATTTCAAGGGAAAAACGATGCCGCTCAAGATGTTGTTTATAGTGAAATACTTACATTAGCTAGTGATGTTTCAGATGGAACAGAAGACGCTACGATGTATATACAATCAATGGTAGCAGGAACTGTTAGAGAAAAAATTTCTATTTTGCCTAATGAAACTGTTTTTAATGAAAATGGTATAGACCTAGACTTCCGCGTTGAGTCTGACGATCACACACATGCTTTATTTGTGGATAGTGGAAACAATGTAGTCGGTATTGATACGAGTGCCCCGGATTATTTGCTTGATGTAGGTAATGGCTCTAGTGCCCCTGCTGGCGGCAAGGTAATGCGAATTAACTCAAATGGCGACACAATTTTTTCTCTTTCAAGAGCAGGTACTAGCTTATTTTCAATGAGAAACAATGCTACTTCTTATACTGCTCTTTGTAGTAACAACAGTGCAGACCTTATATTAGGCTATAGTACATCTGATGCAGGTGCAATTGTTGACCAGTTAAGATTTAGAGCGACTTCAACTGTTTTCAATGAAGATGCAGCAGATAGAGACTTCCGCGTTGAGAGTGACACCAACACCCACGCCATCTATGTAGATGGGGGGAACAACTCCGTTACTCTTGGCTCAAGTTCGTCAGCATCCAACACAATTCGCACACAATCCACTTCGGGGCTTCAATGCTCCACCGACGGTAATTTTGGGACTTCTAAGACGTACACTTTTCGGGACGGTGTTGGTATTGATAACCCAAACTCCTCTTCATTTTCTACCGCTACAGCGGCTGTTCTATGCGTAGGTGCGATGTCTACTGGCAGATCAATCAACGCCACAGGCACAGTCAACGCAAGTGGTGCTGACTACGCTGAGTACGAAGCAAACAATGGCTTAGTGATAAGCAAGGGGTCAATAATAGGCTTTAAAACAGACGGTACACTGACTCTTACCTTTAGCGAAGCAGTTAGGTTTGCAGTTAAGTCTACTGACCCTGCGTATGTAGGTGGTGACACTTGGTCAGATGTAGAGCCGCCCGAAAAAAACACCACTGCTTGGGACACTTGGTTTGCTGAAGCAGAGGTTAAAAGAGCAAAAGTAGACAGGGTTGCCTACTCTGGCAAAGTGCCTGTTAATGTCCAAGGTGCAACGGCAGGTCAGTATATTATAGCCGTTGCAAATAGTTCGGGTGAAATTGCAGGGCAAGCGGTTACTGACCCTGATTTTTCACAATATAAACTTTCGGTAGGTCGCGTAAATAAGATACTAAAAGATGGGCGAGCAGAACTCGCAGTAATAATTCATTAAAGGAGAAATAAAATGGCTATAACCACTACTTGGTCAGTGACCAGTATGACCCACATGGACGCTGATGGTGGCGTTATTAAAGCGTATTGGACTTGCAATGCGGCTTCTGATGGAGACCCTGTTTACACAGCGGTAGAAGGCGGTAAGTTACTATGCACATACGATGCATCAGCATCAGGATTTATTGCTTATGATGATCTAACCGAAGCTGATGTTTTAGGTTGGATATATGACAGCTTAAAAGAAGGTGAAGAAACAGCCGCTGAAGCTAAAAAGCGCGTTGAAGATAACCGTAAGGCACGAGTGCAAGGTCAAATTGATCGTGCATCAACACAGGCTGAAGGACTACCTTGGGCTTAATTTTAACTGAAGGAGATTTATGATGGGTAAAAAAGAAAAAACCCCAATTGTAATAAACGAAGTTGAATACACGCTAGAAGACATGACTGCAGAAGAGCAGGTTATGGTCAACCACTGCGCTGATATTGAAAATAAAATACGTAAGATGCAATTTAATATAGACCAATTAGCAGGTGGCAAAGAATATTGGATTACCAGGTTACAGCAGTCACTAAATGCAGCACCTGCAGAAGTCGCTGCGGAGGCATAATTATGGGTATTTTCGCAAAGATATGGAACTTTTTAACAGGCAAGAAAGAGGTCAAGGAGCCTGTTAAGCAAGCAAAGCCTGCTAATGTTAAGCCAATCAAAAAGACAGCACCAAAGAAGAAAGCAGTAAAGCCTAAAGCAAGGCAAGTCAAAAAGTCTTAATCAAGACGTATTAATAAGGAACCCATTATGGCGCTTGTAGCCCTAGAATTACCTGCTGGCATCTATAACCACGGGACAGAGCTTGACGCATCTGGTCGGTGGATAGACGGCAATTTTATACGCTGGCAGAACGGCTCTGTGCGCCCTATTGGTGGGTGGACTTTACGTAAGGCGACGGCAACGGCAACTGCGCCACGAGGCATGGTTGCGTGGATTGATCACTCTGCGGTAACACATATAGCTGTTGGTACGCACAACAAACTGTATGCGCTAAACCAAGGTTCTGCGGTCCAAGACATCACACCAGTAGGCTTTACTGCTGGATCGGTTGATGCCCCTGCAAACTATGGTTTTGGTGGTTTAACTTACGGTAATGATCCTTATGGATCGCCAAGAGATGCCGCAGTACCAACACCAGCAACAACCTGGTCACTTGATACGTTTGGTCAACACTTAGTTGCTTGCTCATCCTCTGATGGCAAAATATATGAGTGGCAGTTAAGTACTTCTGCGGTTGCACAAGTCTTAAGTAATGCGCCAACAGGTAATAACGCAATAATGGTGACTGATGAGCGTTTTGTGTTCGCCTTGGCCTCTGGTGGTAATCCACAAAAAGTAAATTGGTCAGATCGTGAAAATAACAATGTCTGGTCTGCAGCAACTACCAACCAGGCAGGTGACATAGAGTTACAGACCTCTGGTGAAATTATGTGCGGTGTGCGATGTAAGGGCTCTGCATTGATTCTCACAACATTAGATGCTCATACAGCAACTTATGCTGGACCTCCTTATGTTTACTCATTTGAGCGAGTAGGTAGTGCTTGTGGTGTAATATCTGCAAAGTGTGCGATTGCAGTTGATCAGGGTGCGTTTTGGATGGGAACAGGTAGTTTCTTCCAATATAACGGTAACACTGTGCAAGAGATGCAGTGTGATGTCTCTGATTACGTGTTTACCGATATTAACGAGGCGCAACGATCAAAGGTATGCGCGATACATAACTCGCAGTTTGGCGAGGTTTGGTGGTTCTATCCATCAAATGACTCAAATGAGAACAACAAGTATGTTGTCTATGATTACAAGGAAGGGCATTGGAATATAGGCTCCCTTGCAAGGACAACAGGAGTCGATTTAGGCGCGTTTAGATCACCTCTATGGTTTGATCCATCTGGTAATCTTTATAACCATGAATTCGGTTATACGCACGATTCTGCGCCCTATTTAGAGTCTGGTCCTATTGTTATGGGTAGTGGCGAGAACATCATGAAGGTAAACGAGATTATTCCTGATGAAAAGACCCAGGGAGAGGTCAGTTTAACCTTTAAAACACGATTCTATCCCAACGGTGATGAGACAAGCCACGGACCGTTTACATTAGCTAATCCTACGGGTGCAAGATTCCAAGGTAGACAAGTTCGGATGCTAATTAACGGCTCAGAAATTAATAACTGGCGCGCAGGTAATATGCGGTTAAATGTTATTGAGGGTGGTAGGCGTTGAGTTCACAGTTACCACCCCCGATTGGTAATGATTGGAAGGTTTGGGGCAAAAAGTTAGTTGACACATTGCAGCTAACGCAGTCGCAGCTAAAGTATTTTTTAACAGGTGACTCAGCTATTAACGAAGGACTACTACTGTGGAATAACACAGGGTATCCAGTTATATCTAAAGAAAACGCCTATCGGCAAATATTATTAGAGGGTGGCTGCGGTCAGTTCTATGCAACGCAAACACAAACAGCCTCTAACGCTAACACAGCTACTGCGGTTACCTTTAACAGCGCGGCAGCGGCAGATGGTCTTGCGATCGATGGTTCGGATGCGACAAAAATCAACGTCACAGAAGCCGGATTGATAAAAGTAGACATTACTGCACAAGCAACCTCTAGCTCAAGTTACACAGGTTTTTTGTGGGTAAATGTCAACGGTACAGATGGCTATGCGGTAAAAAAATCTGTCAATAATGATGACACGATCACTCACACGGCTCTTGTTTCGGTTAGTGCTGGTCATTATTTAAAAGTTATGTATGCGGTATCAAACACAGGTTTGACGTTGCCTAACACAGCGGCATCATCGCCTATTCCAGCCATACCTGCAGTGCAAGTTGCTATTAGTCGCTGCAAACAGTAATGAACCTCAATGATGAACTTACTCGTTGCAGACCTTGGATAGAGTCAGCACTTGAGTATTCTGGCGGCACTCATTTATACGAAGACATCGTTCAAGGCATTGTCACTGGACGGATGCAGTTCTGGCCTGCAGAGAAGGGCTGTGCTGTAACAGAGATTATTGTATTCCCACGCAAAAAGATTTTTCACATCTTCCTAGCAGGTGGTGAGAAGGATCAGATTACCGATATGGATGACTCTGCGGTTGAGTTTGCACGGCAACAGGGCTGTACAGGCATGACAGTAGCAGGTCGTAGAGGTTGGGCAAGGGTATTAAAAGAACAAGGGTGGACAGAGGCGTTCACAACACTAGCAAAGGATATTTAATATGTCAGGTGGAAAAGGCGGTAGCCAAACAACACAGGTAGAGATTCCTTCATGGATTCAGCAGCCATCAATACGGAATATGGCAAGGGCAGAGGCTCTACAAAAGGTTGGTTATCAACCATACATGGGTCCTGATGTCGCTGGATTTACTCAGCCACAACAGCAGGCAATGCAGAGTAATCTCAATGCAGCGGCTGCCTTTGGTTTAGTTGACCCCGGATTAGACGCAATGGCAGGGATGCCAGAAGCAACACCGTTGACTTATGATGCTGATGGCCTACCAAGTCGTACAGGTTTACAAGGCTACTCTTCTTACCCTATGTATCAAAAGGCGGTAGATGACTACGAGGCTGCCAACCCTGGTCAAGCGCGTCAATACAACAACTTATTTGTAAATCCCCAAAGTGGTCTTGGTGGTACTACTGGCACAGGCATGATGGGTGGTGGTATTAACAGTGGTGGGCAAAACAACTCAGGCGCTGGTAGTCAGACAGGTGATCCAGGTGATGTCGGTCAATTTACGGCATTTGATCCTACTAATTACTCAATATCTGATGCAAATCCATATGGTGTTAGTTTTACAGCGCAAGCACCTGATATGACAGGTTACATCACTGCTGATCAATTAGATCAACGTCTAAGTGCAATGCAACCTACTGCACCGCAAGATATGTCTGGTTTTGCAACAACTGAGCAACTAAACAATGCGCTTGCTAATTTACCGACCTATCAGCCACAAGATTTATCTGGCTATGCGCGCACAACTGACTTGTATGATGACAGCCAATTGCGTCAGGATATTAATTCAAGATTTAGCAATGTAAATGCTTTTGATCCAAGTGGATTACAAGCACAAATTACGGCTAATCAGCAGGGTCTTGCAAACTTACCTGCTGCACAAGCACCTGACTTATCAGGCTACGCAACGACATCAGCACTTAGTGATGCGATAAGCGGCATCAATACATACGATGATACTCAGCTACGGCAGGATATAAACAGCCGATTTAGTAACATACCGCAGTTTGATGCCAGTGGTTTACAGGCACAGATAACCGCAAACCAACAGGGTCTAGCTAATCTGCCAACGGTCTCTGCACCTGATCTATCAGGTTATGCTACAACTAATGACTTACAACAAGCCATTCAGGGCTTACCAACGCCTCAAATGCCAGACCTTTCAGGATACGCAACTACTAATGATTTGACGCAAGCAATTGCAGGGTTACCACCTGCTCAAATGCCTGATTTGTCGGGTTACGCAACAACCAATGATTTGACATCGGCTATTTCAGGTATTGATATTCCAAGCTACACACCCCCTGATTTGTCGGGTTATGCAACCACTAATGATTTAACAAGTGCGATCTCTGGCATACCTTCCTATCAAGCGCCTGACTTATCAGGATATGCAACAACTGGTGATTTAACATCGGCAATCTCTGGAATACCGCAGTTTGACCCAACAAGCCTACAAAATCAGATTACTGCTAACCAAACAGCAATCGGTAACGTTCCTCAATATAACGATCAAGGCTTACTTGCTGCAATACAAGCAAATCAAAACGCCATATCAGGCATTAACACATACGATGACACGCAACTTAGGCAAGACATTAACAATAGGTTTAGTAACTTCAATCCAAATGTTGATTTGTCTAATTATGCAACCAATGCGAGTGTTAACACGCTGGTTAATAACTTACCGACAGCACAGCCTCAAGATTTGTCTAACTATGTGACGAACGAGCAATTAACCCAAGGTTTACAGAATCTGCCCACACCTACAGCACCTGATTTGTCTGGTTATGCAACAACACAAGACTTGAACACCGCTATTGGAGGGTTACCTACATATCAAGCACCTGATTTAAGTAATTATGCAACACGGTCTGATTTAGCAAACATTAATACTTATGATGACACGCAGTTGCGTCAAGACATTAATAACAGGTTTGACAATTTTACACCTAATGTTGACTTGTCTAATTACGTGACCAACAACCAATTACAACAAGGGTTAAGCTCTTTCACTCCTTACAATGATGCAGCGTTACGTGAAGATATCAACGCACGGTTTGGTAACATTTCTACTTTTGACCCAAGCGGATTACAAGCGCAAATTCTCGCATTACAAAATGCTAACAACGTAGTCGCACCGTTAACTCCACAAACAATCGCACCGCAACAGGCTCAACAAATGGGTCCTGCTGCACAAACAATGAGTGCTTACACCATGCCTGCAGCGCAAGGTCTAAGCTTTGCTCCAAAAGGATTCTAATTATGGCTAGTGGCGCTAAATCAACTGTTCAACCAGCAATGAGCCCAAACATGGGTAATAACCCATCTTTATACTCTGATCCTAATATGGGTGGTGGTGTACCTCCACAACAGCCTTTACCCCCTGTAACTGGACCACAACCTCCAATGACAGGTCCAGCGCCTACAGTAGTGACTGATCCAGTACAAAGACCACCAAATGTATTCTCAAGTGCTGCTCAAGGGTTAAATACTGCAATGGCAGGTGCGCGGAACGAGATGATGTACAACCCGATGACATCTAACGTCACTGCGGACAGATTATCTAATGCTAACCTCTCTGCTTACGCTAATCCTTATCAAAATCAGGTAATTGATAACACGCTGAATGATTTGAACAAGGCGCGGCAAATGCAAATGAACCAGGTAGGGGCTAACGCCTCTGCAAGTGGCGCATTCGGTGGTTCACGCCAAGCATTACGTGAAGCTGAGACCAACACGGGTTATTTTGATCAGGCAGCCAGAACAGCAGCTAATTTACGACTGCAAGGCTTTAGAGATGTGCAGAACATGGCGCAGGCTGATATTAACAACAAACTTAGGGCTGATATGTCTAACCAAGGTTCAGCTTTAGCAGGATCACAACAACGATTAGCTGCAGGTAATCAGTTAGCCAACCTATCAAACTTAGGCTTTGGTATGGGTCAGCAGCTACAAGGTAACCTGGCACAAGATGGCGCAATGAAGCAGGGTATTAACCAGCTATTAATTGATGCGGTTAAGAATCAGTTCACCCAGCGTTCACAAGCACCATTCCAAGGTATTGGATTGCTCACTCAGGCACTTGGTGCATCGCCTGTACCTCAGACATCAACAACCAGCAAACAGCCTGGATTGTTTGATTATCTAACGCTAGGAGCATCTTTGTAATGTACGATCCTGCTAATGATGAAGAGGAGAAGAACAGGGCAATCGCGCAGAAAATGTTAATTGCCAATGAGCTTAAAAAGCTACAAGCAAATGACATAGCATCAATTACGCAAATGGCTCCGACAATTCCAAATGTAACGCCTGATGTAGCAATACCTCCTCCACCACAAACGATGATGGATCAGATGAGACCCTACATGAATAGCATGGGTCAGGCCGCACAGAATTACACACAGGGGTTTATTGCACCCAATGTTGACCCTGTGCAGCGTGGGGGTGGTCCTATGCGACCTACCTCTATTGCGATGGCTCCCTACGGCCAAGGTTTAGTTAATCGTATGGGTGAGGATACAGATAGTGAGAAGCAAGACGTAATGATGAAAATTATCAAAGCTATGATGGGAGGCGCGTAATGCAACAGAAAGAAGAACAAATGGGCTTGTTAGCGCGGCTCGGCAAGGGCATACAAAATTTGCGTTCTGATCCAGAGAGAATGGCTAGATTGCAAATGAGTTTTAACACCATGCGATTAAATCCTGATCCTAATATTGCGGCAAGTGCTGCCAATACGATCAAGATGGCACAACAGAAAAGACAAAGCGAAATGGATGTAAATGCGACTATCGAATTTTTACGAAAACAAGCTGCAACAAGTCCTTTGGCTGCAAGAACTTTGCAAGCAATTCAAGCAAATCCTTCTTTGATGAAAGAATATATAAAAGCGTATGGAGTTGAACTTATAAAGGAGAAAAAATTACCACAAGTACCTGCTGAAATAACAACATTTAACGCTATGGCTGAAAATCTAACTCCTGAAGAAATTGCAAAAGCTCGCAAAATTAAATTAGGTTTAACGCCTCGTGAAGCAAATCAACAAGTATTTTTGATAGGTGAAGTTCCACACGTTGTAGATCGTGCGACTAAAGCTTTAGTGCCTCTTCAAATCGACGGAGTAAATATCACTGCCCAGGATGTAGCAAAAAACAAAAACATAATATCATCGTCAGCAGCAATATCTGAGGCAGACACTGCAAAAACAATAGATGCTCCAAAAGCAGCTCGTGCCGGTAACTTAATGTTAGATACTTTAAATAAAATGCAAAACCAATATCGCAATGCTGTATCAAGTAGAACTGGCGGTATAGAAGGTAAATTGCCTGTAATTACAGAGCAACAGGCTTTAGGACAATCTTTTATTGATCAAGTTTCAGGTAAGACCTTTATGGAAGCTTACCAATCTTTAAAAGGTGGTGGACAAATTACCGAAATCGAATCAGAAAAAGCAGAAGCTGCTTTAACGCGATTGCAACAACGGGAAATGTCAGACGAAGAATATTTTAAAGCATTGCAAGAGTTACAAGAAATTGTAATAAAAAATGTACAAAGGTATGAAAAGTTAATACCTGACAGTGCAAAATCTAATTCGTCACAAGAAGAAATAATCGATCAATTGGTAAATAAATATGCCAACTAAAAAAGAACTAGAATTAGCACTGATAAATGCTGATAAACAAGGTGACGTTGAGGCTGCAAGATTACTTGCAAACGCTTTAAAAAATCAATCTGTCAATAACGTAGAAAAAGCAAATGTAGAGCAAGTGTCAACTGTAAATCCTATGAATCCTGTTTTGGGGTTTGGGATGGAGGCAATACAAGGACTTAATCGTGGTGCATACGGAGTGCTTGATTTAGCTGCAACCGTACCAAATGCATTGCTAGAGTTATCTGGGTCAGATGCGCGTATTCCAAAAATAAATGAACAACCATTTATGAATCAAAAGTTTATGGATGAAGGACTAGGCAGGGATATCGCGCGATCAAGTGGTGAAGTTAGTGCATTAGCGCTAGGTGGTGGGGCTTTGTTGCGTAAGGGCGCAGAACAGTTACCTAAGTTAGCCTCCAATGCCGAAAGCATAGGTTCTGGAGTTTTGCGGCAACTTGCAAACACAACGCCAAAACAAGATGTTGTGATGGGCAGTACGGCTGCTGGGATGGGCGTTATAGGCGGTGAAGTTGGAGAAAATTTAGGAGGTCCAACTGGTAGAATGATAGGTCAGACAGTAGGAGAATTTATTACTCCATACCCAAGCGCGAACATCGTAAAATCAAATAGTCCAAATGAAGTTTCTTTAAAAAACACATTTGATAGATTCAATGTTGACAGTTTTCCAGCGCAATTAAGCAACGATCCTTATAAAATTTCAGAAATGGATTATGTAAGTCAATTAACGCCTGGATCAAAGGTAATTACTCCTAAATTAATGAGACAAAATGAGCAAGCAGGCCAAGCTGTTGATGATGCTTTAAACACGATAACTACAGGAGATGCACCTAGCACATATCAAAATGCAATGCAAAATGCTGCACAAAACATAATTAAAAAACGCGAACAAGCAAGGGATGCTGTTGCAGGTCCATTATATAGGCAAGCATTTAACGAAGGTGGCTTGACAAATTTGCAAGGTGTTCGTAACACCCTAAAAGGGTTTATAAAAGATCATCCAAATAGCGGTGAAGTAGCTAAATCGTCTGCAAAAGTGTTAAAAATGTTAGCACCAAAAAAAGTTGCTGGAGAAAATGTAGAGCCTAATTTAGAGCAATTGCAAAATACAAAACTTGAAATTGATAATATGATTAATAGGCCAATTTTAAGTGATAACGCGCTTGCCAAAACTACGCAAGCTAAGTTATTAGAAATACAACAATCTCTGTTGCGTGAAATGGATGTTGCAAGTCCTAAATTCAAACAAGCAAGAGAAACATTCCAACAACTTTCACCTCCAGTAAATGAAGCGAAAAATTCTATAATTGGGAAAATATCTGAACTAAAAACTCCACAAATGAAAAACGTATTACGAAATATATTTGATCCAGGAGAAACCAATTTAGCAACAATGCAAAAAAACAAAAAAATGATTGTTGAAGCTGATCCTGAAGCATGGAATTTATTGATTCGTGCAGAGGTGGAAAAGCGATTAAGCTCAATCAAGCCAGTTAAAAGCGCTGTTGTACAAAATGAGCCTAGTCAATTAAGTAATGCAATTTTTGGCAACAAAAAACAAGAAGCTCAACTTTTAGCGGCAATGGACAAAGATCAAAGAGAATTGTTCCGAGACTTAAAAGTGATGTTGGATCAAGCAAGCCTTGGGAGATTGACAGGATCACAAACAGCTACTAGAACAGAAATCGCACAAAGTCTTAAAGGTGGATTTGTGCAAGCAATTCGTGATTTTGTGAGCAGTCCAGTAGATAAAACTGTCGGTATAGGAAGTGACGCAATGTTCGATAAGCGAGTTCGCACGTTAGCCATCGCATTGACTGATGTTAATTACCGGCCATTGTTAAAATCTTCCTTAGAAAAAGATTCTGGTATTGCTGTTAATAGGCTTTTGTATTTCATAGAAGCTGAACTTATGAATCAAGATTTAGCAACAGAATAATATTTTCTTAATACACGCAACTACTAATTAACCGTCTTAACTGGCGGTATTTCTCGTGGAAAAAATATATGGAACTCAAAAAGCTTACTGAAGACGATATCAAGTCAATTGCAGCAGATGCCGTAGAAAACGCGGAGGATTTTGTTAATTCTGAAATCGTATCTGATCGACTAAAAGCACAACGATACTACGATGGAGAGGTAGATATCGGTGAGGAGGATGGTCGCTCACAGGTCGTATCGACCAAGATAAGGGACAAGATTCGGGCGATAAAGCCAAGCCTTATGCGCGTATTTTTAAGCACTGACAAGCCTGTAGAGTTCGCCCCGATGGGACGCGAAGACGCACAGTTTGCAGAGCAGGCTACAAAGTATGTCAATTACAAGTTTAATCAATTGCATGGCTATAGCGTTCTATCTGATGTGTTTTCAGACTCATTGCTAAAGAAGTGTGGTGTTGTTAAGTGCTATTGGAATATAGAAAAAGAAAGCGAGACATTTGACCACCAAGACCTTCCTGATGAAGAGTTCTCGATGATTGTCAATGATCCTCGTGTTGAGGTGATTGAGCACACTGAGACTGTCGAGATAGAGATAGATCAGATGGGTATGGAGATGCAACGCACAAGCCATAACGTCAAGGTATCAGTTACTGAAGAATACGGTGATTTAGTTATCGAATCTGTCCCCCCAGAGGAGTTCTTTATCTCATCAGATGCTACAGGTTTAGATGATGCTTACGCTGTTGTTCACAAGCGTGAGGTCAGGGTAGGTGACCTGGTTGCAATGGGTTATGACTTTGAGGTTGTATCTGAGCTAACAGGTGATGATACGGACAACTTTGCTGATGAGGAAAGATTTGAGCGTCAGAACTTTAGTTTTGATGATGATGAGCAGCCCTTAGACCCAACCATGCGTAAGGTCATTGTATCTGAGGTCTACATGAAGATTGATGCTGATGGCACTGGTATTCCTGTCATGCACAAGATACTCCTTGGTGGTAGTGGTGATGAGTTGTTAGACGTTGAGCCTTGGGGTGATCTTCCTTTTGCCTTATTTCAGCACGACCCAGAACCGCATACTTGGGTTGGGAATTCACTTGCAGATATTCTCTTTCAAGAGCAAGACGCAGCTACAGCAATGCTCCGTGGGGTCCTTGATAACGTGGCACTAACCAACAATCCTCGAACAGAAATTGTTGAGGGTATGGTTAATATTGATGACTTCCTAAACAACGAAATTGGTGGTGTTGTTCGGACAAAAGCTGGCGGTTCTGTGCAACCTTTGACCGTACCATTTGTTGCAGGACAGACTTTGTCTGCTGTTGAGTATTTTGACAACCAAATTGACCATAAAACAGGCGTATCTGCCGCATCTTCTGGTCTTGATCCCAATGCACTTAGAAACACCACAGCAACGGCTGTTAATGCCACCGTACAGGGCGCTGCAAGTCAAATAGAGGTAATGGCAAGGAATCTAGCTGAAGGCGGTGTATCGCAGTTATTTAAGCTTATGATGAAGTTGACCATTGAGAACTGTGACAAGACAGAAATGATGGCAATTGCTGGTAGTGAATATATGCCTGTTGACCCTCGTTCTTGGAACAAGGAGATGGATGTCACGGTCAATGTTGGCCTTGGAACTGGCAGAGAGGGTGAGCGTTTAGCAGCCCTACAGCAAGCACTTGATATGCAGGTTCAAATATTCAGTAACTATGGCATCAACAATGGTCTCGTAGGCATGACAGAGATACGCAACACCCTAGCCGATATGTTGGCCCTGGGTGGTCTTAGAAACATTAATCGTTACTTCAAGCCAATGTCGATGGAGCAAGAGATGATGCTCCAGCAGCAGGCACAAGCGCAAGAAGGTCAGGAGCCTATGGATCAGGCGGCTGCCTACCTGCAGGCAGAGCAACTTAAAGCGCAAGCAAAGTCTCAGACGGACATGGCAAAACTACAAATTGACGCACAAAAGGCACTTGCAAAAGATGATCGAGAGCGTGATCAGATGGACCAAGATTTGCTTGTTAAGGCGGCAGAAATATACGGCAAGTACCAGACCAGTGTTGATGTAGCAGGGGTGAAGCAGGCACAAGCGATGCCTAGATACCCAGCGGCCTCACCTGTCCAAGCTGTTACTGGCGGTAGATTTTGAATATAAAAGAGAAGGCTCAACGGTACGACCGTTTATCAAAGGATGATGTATTTATTGAGCTTTTACAGGATGTCAGGGATGACGCAGTAAGCGTATTTCTGGAGCAGTCTCGTGATGACGAGGCGATTCACATGGCGCGCAATTTAATTGATGCGCTTAATACAATCGAGACCAAGATCAACACCATAAAAATGGCCGATCTTGTCGATGACAAAAGGAAAACAGCACCGTGGAAACGACTGAAAACAATCTAGATGGCAGCATTGAATCTGCTGCAGAAGCACTCCTAACGCCAACCGAAACCGAAAAAGAACCAGAAGTTGTTAAAGAGGCTCCAGCTGAAGAGGCTGAAGTTGAAGAGACAGTTGAAGAGGAAGAAGAGGTAGAGGAGCAAGAGGAGTCCGAAGAAGACGAAAACGAAGACGAAATTAACCAGGACACTGAAAACGAAGACGATGCCGTTCAGTCGGAACAGTCTTTTACTGTCAAAATTGATGGTGAGGAAAAGGCTGTAACCCTAGAAGAACTCAAGCAAGGCTTTTCGGGCCAGAAATATGTCCAGAAGGGCATGCAAGAAAACGCCCAGATGCGTAAGCAGACTGAGGAAGTTTATAACGCCCTTTTGCAATCTCGTCAGCAGGTAACTGATCTATTTCAGAAACTGCAAAATGGAGGCGCTGCTCGTCAGCCTGTCAAACCAGACCTTGCAATGCTAGACACCGATCCAATCGGGTATGTTGAGGCAAATGCTCGTTATGAGAATGATATGGCGGCCTATCAAACTGAGATGCAGCAATTTCAACGTATTCAGAATGAACAGCTACACGCGCAGAATTTAGCACTGGAGGCGCACCGATCGCAGGAAATGTCCAAGCTATTAGAAATCATGCCTGATTTAAAAGACCCTGATAAGGGTAAGGTTATGAGAGAGCAGATGTTGGCGGTTGGAACCGAGTACGGTTATAGCGGAGAGGAAATCTCTGCCATTGTTGACCATAGAGCTATCCGAGTTCTGGAGGATGCTAGAAAGTATCGTGAAATCGTAGCTGGGAAGTCTAAAGCCGTTGAGAAAGCGACTCAGAAAAAGAGAACGCAACCACTTAAAGCAGGCTCGAAAAAGGCCAGTTCACAGGCTAAAGAGTTGAAGACTAAACAAAACCGATTGAAACAAACTGGCTCAATTGATGATGCTGTTGCACTGATATTGGGTAACTAATTTATACTTGAGGATTTTAAAATGGCACAGCCAAGTAATACTTTTGACAGCTATGATGGGGCTAATTCCATCCGCGAGGACCTTTCAGGCGTTATTGAAAGCGTGTCCCCAGAAGAGACTCCTTTTTACTCAGCTTGTAAGAAGACTAAAGCAACCAACACTTACCATGAGTGGCAGACTGACGCTCTACGCGCTGCTGGAGCAAATGCTCACATTGAAGGTGATGCAACAACTGCCGAAGCACGTACTGCAACTACTCGTCTTGGTAACTACACGCAAATCTTTAAAAATGCTGTAGTGGTTCCTGATACAGATGCTGGCTTAACTAAAGCAGGCAAAAATTCTGAGATGGCGTACCAAATCATAAAGGTCGCTAAAGAGCAAAAGCTCGATATAGAATTGAGCCTGTTCGCTAACAACGCACAAGTAGCTGGTAATGCTACTACTGCGCGTGAGTTAGCCGGTGTTCCAACTTGGATGACTACTAATGACAGCTTTGCTTCTGGCGATTCTGGTGCTGCTCCTAACGGTACTGGATCAAATGCACGTACAGATGATGGCACACCAAGAGCTTTCACTCAGGCGTTGTTTGATTCCACAATGCAGTCAATTTGGACTGCTGGTGGTAACCCAGACACTGTATACCTCTCGCCTTTCCAAATGAACGTAGCCCTAGGCTTCACTGGTAACAACAACCAGCGTTCACACGTACAGGCTGGTGATCAGAAAGTTGTTAAATCATTGGACGTTTACATTACTCCTTGGGGAACGGTTGAATTCCAGCCAAGCCGATTGATTCGTAGCCGTGATGTATTTATCTGCCAGAACGATATGTGGAATGTTGCTATGCTACGTCCAACTAAGAACGTAGAACTAGCAAAGTCTGGTGATAACACTACAAGACAGGTTGTAACAGAATTGACTCTTGTTTCTAAGAACGAAGCAGCGTCAGGAATCATCTGTGATTTAACTGCGTCTTAATCGTTGTAACTAAAGCCTCACCCTCGCAAGGGGGTGGGGTTTTTTATTGGAGTTTTTATGGCAACACCCAGAAAAGGCAAGGCAAAGGTAAAGGTAACGGCAGCAGGCAAAAAGGTCAGTTACGGTCAGGCTGGTAAGGCAAAGGGTGGTGGCGCGAGAGTAAAACCTGGTACTTCAAAAGGCGATAGTTATTGCGCTCGAAGTTTAGGTATCAAAAAGCGTTTGCCAAAGTCAAAGCAGAACGATCCCAACACACCAAATAATTTAAGTCGTAAGCGTTGGAAATGCGCTGGCGCTAAATCACGGAGGAAGTAACCAATGGCAAAAGGTCTCTATGCCAATATTCATGCTAAACGTAAGAGAATAGAGAAACAGAAATCTACTGGTAAAAAGGTAGAGAAGATGCGTAAGCCTGGCACAAAGGGCGCTCCCACCGCGAAAGCATTTAAACAATCCAAGAAAACTGCAAAGAGGAAATAGTCATGCCAAAAGTTGCTGGAAAGTCATACCCATACACCACAAAGGGCAAAGCTGCCGCTAAGAAAGCCAAATCTGCAATGAAAAAAAAGAGGAAAAAATAAATGCTGATTAAAGAGACGATCACCCCCACTGAAAAGGGAATCGATATTAAAAAGACGTATGACAACAACGTCTATATTCAAGAGGCCAAGCAAATTCGTGATCAAGGTCTTGGTCAAACTGGTGAGAACCGTTTAGTAGGCCGTTTACCTGTGCATTTAGTATCGCAGTGGATTAAGGAAGCAGGTATTTCTTGGTCAGACAAAGCAGCAACACAGGACCTAATACGCAAGAAAATGCTATCAGGTGAGTTTGATAAGTTTAGAGTATGGAAAGGAACTTATTAATGGCATCTAACAAGGATTCTTTGTCAGTACACGAAGAGATATGCGCTTTGCGCTATGAACAGATACAGGCACGGCTAGATGCTGGTGCTGCTAAATTTGACAAAATGGAGCGCATAATTTTTGGTATTTATCCCTTCATTCTTGCGGCTGTGGCAATTGGTAAGTGGCTATAACATGGAAGAATACAAGTATTTTAAATTAGAAGATTTTGATTGCCAGGCAAGTGGTAACAACGAGATGGACCCTGCCTTTATTCATAAATTAGATCAGCTACGATCTGCTTGTGGTTTTCCTTTTATCATTACCAGTGGATACCGCGATCCAGAGCTACATCCGATTGAGGCAGCAAAAGAAAAGCCAGGACAACATAGCTACGGCATTGCTGCAGACATCATGGTTAATGGTGGGTCTCAGAGGATGACAATTGTTAAACACGCTGCCGCACTTGGATTCACAGGTATCGGCATTCACAAGCAATTTATACACGTAGACACACGCAAATCAACCCCAATGCTTTGGGGATATTAGGAGAAAATTATGTCAGATGGAACAATTAATATACCTACTTGGGCCATGCCGATCGTGATATCGGGATTGGGAGTGGCAATTGCATATGGTAGTTCTATGGCCGAAGCAGATGCGACTAAGGCAGAAGTAGCAAGAATCGAGGTTATTGTAAAAGAGACTGCTAAACAGGCTAGTGTCAATGGGAAAGCTAATGCGGTTACAGAAACTAAGGTTGATGCAATTATCGACTCTTTGGCGAGGCAAGAGAAGATACAAGAAAAGACTAACGAGCAGATACAGGCTTTAGTACAGGCTCTACTGGCTAAAGGATGAAACAGATAGCATTCGCACTTGTTTTTTTTCTGCAAGATGGGAGTGTTGATGAGTCATTAACTAGACTGTACGCAAAAAAGCAAAATTGTCTGTATATCTGCCAAGAATTATCTAAATCATCTATCAACTACACGCCAATTAAATGTACGTGTGAAGTTCGCTTTGTTGACTCTAAAACGGTGCTTATACGATGAGAATCTTAGTTTTTGCGTTAATGGTCGAAACATTAAATGCTGGTGTGGTGGTGGAGACAGAAGAATTTGGCCTGTTTAGGGATATACACCGCTGTACGTATTTTTCCAAGGAAATATCGATGCAGTCAGGGGGCCTTTGGGAGATACCACTGCGTAGTTACTGCAAACCTCAATGGCTGCCAAAAGACACAAAGAAGGAAATTTTTTAAATGAACGTATCTATGCAAGATTGGAGTTGGTTTAGCGATACATGGAAGGGTTTATTTTTGGCGCTTATTCCTTTTTTTTGGACAATCTATATAGTAATTACTAGGTAAAATTATGTTACAAAATTTAATAGGACCTATAGCTAATCTTGCTGGTACTTGGATGTCCAACAAGCAAGAAGAAAAGCAAGCCAAACACCAAGCTAAAATGAGCGTAATTCAGAACGATGCCAATTGGGAATCAAAGATGGCAGAGGCTTCTGGCAATAGCTGGAAAGATGAGTACCTAGTATTGCTCTTAACAAGCCCTGTAGTGGCTATTATGTTCGGGGCGATGACTGATCAGCCTGAGATCATAGAGCGCGTTAAATCGGGCTTAGAAACGCTAGAAATGCTACCTGATTGGCTGTCTTACCTTCTTTATGTAGCGGTCACTGCATCGTTTGGTGTGAAGGGTGCTGACAAGATAATGAAAATGCGTAATAAGTGAGTAAAATTGTCCGACAATGAAGCTGTAAGTAACTGATTAATATAGGCTCAAAACGTAATATTTCCGACATTAAAACGCTGTAACTCATTGATTTATATCATTAATAGTGTTGGCTTTTAACCAATTGGTCGCGCGTTCGAGTCGCGCACGGCCCACCATTTACACTGGTATCTTAGCGATAGTACCTACTAACCTATCACTAAAATCCGACATTCAATCCGACATTAAACAGCTATTCTGGTGTATTTACACGCGGAATTGACTTGTCATATATGTCTAACATACGCCTTGATTTATGGCCTGTTGCCTCTAGCTTTTGATCTGCCGTACCTTGGGTATCGGTAGTGCCTCTCCTCTTCATATCATGCAATCCAAACCACTGCTTTTTTGTCATCAATTCTTCATCAATTGCATTATTTAAAAAACGTCTCCAAACAGTTTGCCATCCACTTAGTGTGATTTGTTCTCCAGAGTTATTAACTAGAAGATAACGGTCTTCTGGTTTCATTGGATAAGGTCGGGATTTTTTAGACCATATTGCATCACGATCAGCAATACATTGGTCAACAACAAATCGTAAGCGTGGTGTCCACCTGGTTATGTTGGTACGAGAACCCTTTGCTCTTTCGCACAGCAGCCCATCTTCTAAAATGTGAGCATCGGTCAGGTGTCTTGCCTCTATGCCTCTTAAACGGTTCAAATAGGTCAATTCAAGGCTTTTCCATATAGCGTGAGGCACTGAGCCTTTTGTGTGCGCTTTTCGTTTAGCGCCATCTAAAGCAAATCCTGTGAGGGTCGCAACCAATACGCGAGCTGGCAATCTTTGTTTTGGCGTTAATTTGGCAAGCTCAACTGTCGTAGCAGGGTTAGTATCCATGTATCCACGATTAACCGCCCAATTAAAAAGCCGTGAAAGATTTTGTTTAGCTCGATGAGATGTTGTCGTTCCATTATTCTCATCAATCCTGTCGATAATTTTTTGTACTAACTGCGGCCTCCACTGGTGACGATTTGTCAGTGGCAGCATGATTGCTTTGTTAGTTGAGGGTATTTTGCTGATGATCTTGTGTGTGTTTTTGTGGCTCTTTTGCGATGATTCGGCAAGTTTTGCCCACTGCGGTGATTCTTTGAATTTATCTACTAACCATTGAAATGACAATGTATCAGTGTCAGGCTCTTTTACAGCATCCCAGAGGTCTGCCATCGTTGCACTTGAATCGGCAATTGCTCTGGACTTTCTAACGCCATCAACAACGAATTTAACATACCAGTAGCCCTTGCTATGCCAATAACACCCTGTAGGAATTTTATTTGCATCAATTCCAGGTGGGTATTTTTTTGAGCGTAGGCGTTTATTTGTCATGCAATATCGACATAATTATTGTTGTTTTCTGATGTTATACCAGCTTTTTCTATCAGTCCAATGGTAGTCCATGTTCCTTTTTTGCCAACAAAACACTGAATACCCTGATTTTTGAGGCACTTTAAAATGTCAGGTGTACGCTTATAGCCAGTGATAGCCTTTAACGCATCGTGATTTACTACTTGATTGCTCATTGCTCTTCCTTTAGTTTTTTGGTTCTAAAAAATCCTTCATGTTGTTTGTGATTTGCGTGAAACAGACGGGCGTAATAAGCAATAAAATCATTACTAATTTTAAAGTCATCACCCGATGTCTCCATCGCCACTTCCCAACGAATTCTATTGACGATCAGCCATGCACTTAAATGCGTATGCCCCTGTCGGATTGCGTCTAACGCAAACCTCTCGAACATATCGTATACGTCAGGATTAGCATTGTGCCAACGCCACCACTTTAGTTTTGTCTCAGAATGGGATGTCATCGTCAAACTTTGCCTCTACTACAGGTTCTGCTTTTACTGCAGGTTCTGGAGAAAATAATTGGTCTGATATTTTTTTTGCAGGGCTTTTTTCAACACCGTATTGCTGTCCTTCAGCCTCTTCCTTTTCTGTTTTGTTTTTATAAAAGATGCAATCTTCAGAATAAAATATCTTTACATTACCAAGATATGGCATTTTCAAACCTGCCTCACGCTCTTCAGATGTGGTGCTTTGCTGTATGCCACCATGCTGGCCGTAATCGCTAGGCTCTTTTGGATTGATAAAACAAGTCATGTCTAAAAACTCTGCACCATTCTGCGCTTTGTAAGCACGACTCCTATCAATTTTCCTCAAATCAATTGTAAAATTAACCCCTAATTTCATGCTCTTGCTCCTCGTTTTTCTCTACACTTTTTAAAAAATAAATCTGCATCAAAAACAGCTTTGCCGCTAAACAAATCCATAAATACATCTGCTCCTCGCAACTCAGCCATTTCGACCTCTTGTATTTCTAGCTCTTTCCGCAACTTAGCTAACCTGGTTACTGTTGCCAGATATTGCTTTCCATCGTGTTGCATCAATCCTTTCTCCTCCTGATCTAACAGGTAGCTTCCCATCTTGCTCATTCTGATAATCCTTTGTCTTTATCTACAGGTGGTCTTCTTGGAAACTCATCACTTTTAATGACGGCTCTCTCCTTAGTGCTAAAAATCCCACCTTTGGTTGGTGCTTTCCAAAGCAAGTCTTGTATGTCAGAAGTGAGCGTTGACCATTCTTCACTTGCTCCTTCAAGATCGTTTAAGTAAATGTATTTTTTTATAGCGTGTATTGTTGGAAAACAAGCGCGTACACAATCGTTGTAATGGATAAAAGAAGCGGTAGCGTCTAACACGTTTTGTTGGATGATGGCATCAGTTACCTCATTGGCTGACGCGTACTCTGTACCTGCAAAGCCTACGGCTGCAAGCGCACGACCAATTGATGAGGTTTCACAGTTCTCTACCGCGGAAGTCTTGTTAATATTGCTGCTACCGCGTACCTCCTCTGCATATCCAGTGCCACGAACACGACCATCACTATCTTTAATGGTGGCCTTGATCACAACATTTGTCCCATCTGCTACAAGGTCGGTTTCAATTGACCAGTTTTTGTGTTGGTCAGATGCAAGAAATTCATTAACCCTGAGTGCTACAGTCTTGTAATCATTCTTGCCAATTTTAACGATGCCATCACTCATATCCAGTACCCCATTACTAATGATCCGAGTATTAGAGATGCTGTAGTTACTAAAAAAATCGCGCGTTCACGATGAGCGTTTTGCTCAACACGCTTATAGGCAAGGTAACGATTAGCTCGTGCTTGTCTTTTATGGAGTTCATAACACGCTAGATACTTATTCATGGCGTATCCTCCAAATGCGCTCGGCATAATCAAGCATATGGGATTGCACAAAACGCCCTAAGTCCTCGTGCTTTTGTTGCGCGATCATGTCTAAGATGTCAGCTTTAAAATCTAATTCAGCAACTTTGTTTCTTGAATGATCCGAATGGTATTGCACGCCATCTGCGCTAAATGCTTCCCAAAAAATAATATCGCAATCCAAGGTCTCAAACAGCTCATATAGCTCTGGATGTTTTTCATCTACATCACAGTCTTCTGGTGGTGCAGTTCTACCTGGGTCTTCATACTGAATGCTTGGGTTATACATAGTTAACTCCCTTTTTATCGTGGTTAATGTATATGTTTTGTGGTTGTTTTAACGTAGTTTAACCACATTTTGTGGAGATTGCAAAGGAATTTATGCAAATATTTTTGCTTTTAACCCTTTACATGACCTTTAATATTTGTTTTTATTGTAAACCGGCAAGTGATAATGATAATGGATTGCACCCAAAAGAATCATTTTGTGGTGATAGCAAAGGAATGTAAAATGAAAGATAGCGATATAGAATTGTTGGTAGATATTAAAAAACTAAATGACCAAGAGTTAAATATTGCAATTGATTTTTTTAATGGTGTTTTAGAAGAGCTTTCAAAATCGAAGTCGCTTGAGAAACATCCGAATCTGACAAACGCGATACCTGTTGCATGAGTAAATATAATTCTTTCTGCTTGTCTGATAAATCTTGATTTTCTATCAGTGTTTCTGATGCCGTGGTTTCTAAGCCTAGCAAATAAGCAGTTGACACACTAAGAGCTTTTGCCAAAATTTTTGCCTGCTCAACTTTTAATATACGCAAGCCTGCCTCGTAATTTGCAATACGCGATGTCGAGAGTTTTCCCTTCGTTTTTTCCGAAAGTCCTGCCAGGGTAAGCCCTGCAGTTTCACGCAATGTTTTTAATCTAAGGTGGGCAATGGTCATTTTTATTTTTTATCAGGCTAGTTAAATTAACTTATCGGAAGTTTAACCACAGTTAGTGTGTAACGCAATCATTTTATTGTGCTAATGAATGCCCATTCAGTTGTGCATAGCCTCATAATCACAAAACGAGGAAAAATATTTATACTTTTTTGTATACATTACACACATTATGTGGTTAGATAGCTTTAAAACATGGAGGTGGATCGTTGATTTCTAGGAATGGAAAGACAAAATTTCAAACATATCTATCACACTTAGGCGATAACGAAGCCTCTAAAGTATTAGATATCTCAGCACGTAATGTCAAAGCCTATCGGTTAGGGGAAAGAGCCCCTAGATTACAGGACATACCAGCAATTGTAAGTGCTGCAGATGGTTGTCTTTCTTATGCGTGTTTCTTTGAGTCTGCCCATGAATAGGGATTTTAAAGGTGTATGGATACCGCGTCACATCTGGTGCGATACAACTTTGAATTGGACTCACAAGCTACTGCTTGTTGAAATCGATTCGCTTGACACTTTGGACCACTGTTTTGCCTCTAACAAATACTTTGCTGAATTTTTAGGCTTATCAAAAAGTCGTGTCTCAGAAGTCATTTCTGAATTAGAGAAGCTCGGTTACATAAAAGTTTTACTTAAATACAAAGGAAAAAGTGTTGAAAAGCGAATTATTACGTTAACAAACAAGGTGGTCGGTTTACCGAATAGGGGTGGTCAGGAAACCGAAGGGGGGTATTCGGAAAACGGTGAGGATATAAATACAAATATAAATATAAATAATAAGAAATTTATTGTCCCGACCATTGCAGAAGTTGAGGCATACAAGATCGAAGTCAACGCACAGTGTTCACCCATTAAATTTATGAATTATCACCAATCACGAGGTTGGAAGGTTGGTCGTGGATCGATGAAATGTTGGAAGTCGGCATTTAGGACCTGGGAGATAAACCACCACGAATTTAAAAAGGAGAAGGCAAATGGACGTACAGGCAGTAGTAAAGCAACTCAAAACTACCTCGACATCAACGCCCAATTCTGAATCGCCAAGATCAGACAAGGAGCGTCAGGCAACTAACTACCTATTTGGTTTGCTGGCTGTTGTCTTTGGTAC
>Ga0181392_1000065_pt1 | contig 33075 bp, 49 predicted proteins | sample 15SPOviralmetaG_FD_130083 | JGI IMG/M metagenome (GOLD analysis project Ga0181392, IMG submission 130083) | Marine viral communities from the oligotrophic San Pedro Time Series (SPOT) site, San Pedro Channel, CA, USA - 15 SPOT_SRF_2010-09-15 | ecosystem: Environmental > Aquatic > Marine > Strait... | reverse complement strand
GGTCTATATGAGCACGGTAAAGTTGTATGGAACAAGTGGCGTAAGTGGAATATCCTTGAAGATGAACTCATCAACTTCGGACATTCACCACACGACGACGCAGTGGATTCTATGGTGCTGACGATGGGCGGATTACTAAGACGTGGTGCTTTACAAATGGAGTTTAATGAAAACAGTAACTTACTGTAACTCTAGTTATAATAAAAAAGATGGATGTATTGCGCTTATGTCAAGAGAATCATTAGCAGATATAGCAGCACGTTATGGTCAAGATAGTGCATTTGGTCATAAAGACTATCAAATGGCGCAGAAAGCTGGATATTCGAATAATCAAATTAAAAGTTGGCTTGATCAAGACATTAGCCGTTTACATGTAAATAATCGAAAAGGTGGAATTTCTGGACTGTACGATGAAATTTCTGCTAACACTGTTGACTTAAATAAAAGAGTCGATATAGATCGTGGTGAATCAGAGAGTACAAAAGCAAGACGAGCAGAAGAGGCTAGAAGAAAAGCGGCAGCAGCCTCTAAACAAAAAGCTGCTCAACAAGCTAAAGCAAGACAAGCAGAAGAGGCTAGAAGAAAAGCGGCAGCAGCCTCTAAACAAAAATCTTCTCAAGTTAATTCGGAGATTGGAAATGATACAAGCGTTAATAAAGCAACAATCAAAATAAACAATAGGTCAGAAGCAAAAGATCGTGCACAAGGGCATATAAATAATATCTCTAACAACGTAGAACAAAATGTTGGCAATAAAGGAGATTTCACAACAACAATCGGTAATAAGAACACAATTAATAATTCACAGATAGGTAATGATAAAAGTGAATCAGAAGCAAAAATTGAAATAGATAACTATGCACTTGATTTAGCTAAAAATTATAAAAACAAAGGCAATACTGATATCTCCAATGAAGTGACACAAAATGTTGGCAACAAAGGTAATTTCACAACCAAAATTGGTGATGGGAATACTTTCAATGGTTCTAATATAGGTAATGATTACAGCTTTAACCAAGGCAAGGTAAATTTCAGCAATTCCTTCTACTAAATAAAAATTATGTCATACAAAAGTAACGCCTATGGCGTAGATATGGATCAGTTGAAGCATAACTTCAAGCAGTATCAATACAAGGGGGCTCCATCAATTCAGACTAGCCAGAACAAGCAAGATCAGCCGAATGCTGCTAATAATTATAAATCTAATTACCAAGCAAATATTAGCAAGTATTTAACGCCTCCTAGTAACACAACAAAGATAACCAACAACAGTACTGACAATGCTGTTCAACAGAATACTGGTAACAAGGGAGATTGGACAACTACTATTGGGGATCAGAACTCATTCAATAACTCTAATATCGGCAATGACTACAGTGTGAATATTGGAGGTGTTGGTATTGGAGAAGGTGGTGGTAGTAGTAGCGCTCTTAATAATATGCAAGGTCTTGCTGCCTATCAAGCATTAAACAACAATCAACATCAACGATCTAAGAGCGAACTGAGCGGTAGTGGTCGTTCGCAGCAAGCAATTAATGATGGAAAAACCGCAACTGGTGCTTATGATAGAGCAGCAAATCTGTACAACAGTATGGGGTATTCCCAGAATTACTGGAGACAGAAATCGGATGCACAGCAGAATTTCTACTTAGGCGATATCTTTAAAATGAATGCTCCTGAACATAAAGGCGGTGGCGTAAAACCATCTGACCCAATGGCTGGAGATAAGACAAAAGAAATTTACGATGACTTTAGGGATTCAATCGGTAGTTAACTTCTCGCTAGACTTATAGTGTATACGTAGAAGTTTAAATGTCAAACAATAGTGCACAGTTTCAGGAAATATTAAACGCTGCAAAAGAGAAGCGAGGTGACCTTCCAGTTGAGACGATGATTGTCTCATCTCATCTCGCTCAAATGCGTTTGTTTATTTTAAGGCGTGGTGTTGAGTTTTTCTGTGAGCAAGATTCATATAACGGACGACGGGAATTTCTAAAAAAAGTTTATGAGAGCAATATGCTCGAAATGAAACTAGAAAGTATAATTGACTATTTCCTGTGTGACGGGCAAGGTTTATTTTATTTCAGACCAACGGGTGATACATATCAGTTGTTGTATTTTCCAAAAGATAGTTACAGATGTTATCGGGACCAGTTTGGTGAGATTGAACACGTTCAGTTGATTTATAGCTTTGAAGTTAAAGAACCGAATATGATGGATGCGTATGCCACACCAGGTAAACGTGGTGGACGTAAAAAATTTATACAACTCAAAGTTTATAAAGACAGAATTGAGCAAACAATTTCTAACGAAAAGATTGAGTTTGAAAATTCTGGAGGCTTGATGGCCATGCAACAGCCAGGTCAGACACAGACCTTGAGCAATACTCTAGGTTTTGTTCCAGCTGTTGAAGTCTTTAATCACTTGGATTGTACTGGCGAATCTACTGGTACTGGTGAGTTTGATTGGATGGCAAATCAAATTCTGTTCCACGATGAGCTAGTACGTAACGTTCGCAAGAACATGAAGTTCTTTGGGAACCCTACGTTGGTCTCTAGTCGTCCACGTCACGACATTCTTGAGAGTGGTGATGAGGGAGCAATGCGTCCAACAATTAGTTCTCAAGCAGGGTTCTATGCAATGGATAGGCCCAGCACACGTACAAGTCAGCCAGGCTTCAGTGCTGGTATAGATGGACAAATTAAAGTACCAAGAGTTATTGCAAACCTTGAGCCCACTGACCGTGTGTCTTACATGACACCAGATGCCGTTAGTGGTGACCAGAATATGTACGTAAAGCAGTACAGGTCAGAAATACGATTAGCGCTAGGTGGTGTTGATGACCTTGACTTCAATATGGCATCCTCTGCTTATGAGATGAAGTCTCTGTATGGCAGGTGTGCAGCTACTGCAGAAAAGAAAGCAAAGGCACTATTTGAGTACGGACTGTGCAAATTATTTTCGTTAATGATTCAGCATGAAGAATATATCTTTGAGAAATCGTTTGCCTCGGCAGTTGGTTTAGTAGAGCCTGAGCCACCTCTGGAAGAGCAGTTTGAGGACCCACAGCAGTTTCAAACAGCACAAGAAAAGTATCTAAAAGAATCTGAAAAGTATGCTGTTAAAAAGTCACAGATGCTTTCTGCTAGTATTGAATCAGGTCAAATACCTAATGGGGTTACTGGTTTAATCCCTGATGGCAGCAGCAAAGTCAATTGGCGCTGGACCGGAGAGATTTTTGAAGAAGATTCTCAAGGCATTCTCAATAATAGCATTGTCGTCAGAAACCTTCAAGAATTAGGTGTTGATTCTATTGAAGCACTTAAGTATCTCTTCCCTAGCAAAACAGATGAAGAACGTGCTGCCATGTTGACTGGGTTTCCATTCAGGATGGTCCAGCAATCTCAACAAGCATTTAACACATTTATTTCAATGATTGGTCAGTTATATCAACTGCCCCATCCACAAATGCCCAATCAGCCATTAGCGGCTGACCCGAATCTTGATATTACAGGGTTCTTATATAGATCACTCGATTTTTTACGTAAGGAGTTAAGTTACAGTGGAAAGTACAAGCCCGACAATGGCGAGCTCACCTCAAACAAGCTCAGCGACGCCGACCGTAAGCGCTCCCAGCTTGGCCTCCCAACCAGGGATGAGCGCCCCGTCCAACTACCAGGCAGCCCCTCAGGCGGCTCCGGTGGGTTCAATGGCCTACCAGCCAACGGCGGTCCCGCAGGCTTCGGCGGCCCCGGCAGCAGCAGCCAATCCTTGGCAGGAGGCGTTCCAGGCACTCAACGCCAGCCTGAATTCACAGCAAGCGTCCCCGGCCCAGGAGTCGTACTCGGCTTATCAGACACCGACAGCACAGGCCAGTACCCAGGCCAGCTGGGGATCACCCGCGCAGAATCAATGGGCCAGTCAGGCGCAGCAGACTTACGCGCCCCAAGCTTCAACCCAGGGTTATTCGGCCCAGGAGCTCAGCCAAATCCAGCAAATGGTGGCTCAGCAGCAGTATCAACAGGCCGCTCAAGCACAGGCTCAGGCTCAGTATCTAAGTCAAAGCGAAAGCGCTCCAAGTGATTCTTACCTCAGCCAAATCTCTGACGTAAGTCTTGAGGTCCTTGAGCACTTCGGTTCGGAAGCTCCTGCACTGCTTAATAATTACGCATGTGCTGTAGAGGATGCTCTCATTGAACAGGTTGGCCGTAATGGCACAATGAACCTGATGCTTGATGCAGCTTCTGAAGAGCGTGCAGCGATGAACATCATGCTGACAGACCCCGACGTGCTTGCTGATTACACCAACGGTTTCTTCGGTCCTGATGGTCCTTATCCAACACCTACTGCAGCTGAACGTGTAGCAATCGATGAGCATCTTGCTCGCGAACAGTTTGCTAACGAAATTGCACAGCAGGAAGAGCGTGGAGTTCCTTCAAACTTCCAGCGTCCAGTAATGGATATGCCTACTCCTGGTCGTCAGGAAAACGCTGCTAACTCCTTCTGGGGTGACTTCAGCCAGCTGATGGATAACAACCCTGAGAACGCATGGCAGTATCTGTCCGGTGCACCTGCTCAGGCTTTCCAAAGCAAGATGCTTGTCCAAGACTTCTGATAAATAACTGTAGGGGATTACTAAAAGTAGTCCCTTACAATAGAACTATAGATTGTTAATGAAAGATGGCACAGCGTATCTCACAAATGCCTAATGAGGCTATTCCTTTTGCACAGGAAGCATTCCCTTACTCATCTGTTGAGAGAGGCCTTGGTGCAATGACCCTGCCTAATGCAGGTATGAAAAACATGCAAGACGGTGGAGCATACACAAAGTTTGTAAATCCACAAGCTCAGCGTGCACAGCAGCAAGATATGCAAAACATTCAACAGAATGCACTTGCAGCACAGTCTGGTATGGCATCACAAGCCATGGGACAAGTGACAAATCAAATGACGCAGCAGAGCACTGCAGACTACAAAGCTCAGCTTGGATTGAATACTACAATTGCCAATATTATGGATGCAACCGGTAACGGCGCAGCAACCAGGGAGATGGGCAATCCAATGCTTAAAGATAAGCGTATGAATGATATTAAAGTAAATCGTGCAATGCATTCAAAGCAAGCTGCTGAACTCGGACAGATTCAAGCTGAAGCCGGACGTTATCGTCAAGCTTAATAACAATAATCGCTACAATTGATATAGTCTGATTAACTAATACTGTGCATCTACGCAAAGCCGGCGAAGAGGTAACGCCTGAGATTTATCAGACTATATGGAGGCACCTAAAACGTGATGGTGTGCCCGACCAAGCTGCTAATCAAATGACAGCTGAAATGGTTACGCACGGCGAAGACTTTGAAAGCTCTGTAGAGAAGTATCAGCAATACGAAGATAATTACAAGTCAAAAGGGTTTAACGAACACGCTGCACAAGCAATGGCAGTAGAAGCATTAGAAGGTAGAGAAGAGGAACCTTCGGAGTCACGTAGGTTTGCAATGATGCGCAGCTAAGTATTGACAATCGCTAGTATTAAAGGCTATAGTTAATACATAGGCACGAGAAGTATATGTCATCACCAAAATATTCAGGGGATTCTGTCCGGTCATATCTGCGTGATATCGGACGTATTCCACTACTTGGGCACGATGAAGAGATTCTCCTAGGTCGTAAGGTGCAACGGTTAATGGAAATTGAAGGCAAGCGTAAAGAACTTGCGGAACAAAACAATCGTCAAATTGATAACACAGAGTTAGCTACCTGTTTTGACTATGACCAAAAAGCACTACGACGAGATATACGTGAAGGTACGAAAGCTAAAGACAAAATGGTCACGGCAAATCTCAGACTCGTGGTTTCTGTTGCTAAAAAGTACACGAAGAGAAATATGGAACTCTTGGACATCATTCAAGAAGGAACAATTGGTCTCGTCCGTGGTGTCGAGAAGTTTGACCCTGGCCGTGGCTATAAGTTTAGTACCTATGCTTATTGGTGGATACGCCAAGGCATCACGAGGGCCATTGCGGAGAAATCGAGGGCAATACGCTTACCAATTCACGTTACAGAAAACCTCAACAAACTCAAGAAAGCTCAACGGGAACTGAGCCAAATTAATGGTGAGATGCCTAACGTCTTCCAACTTGCCGATTACCTTGACTTTACTGTAGATGAAATAAAAGACTTGATGTGCAAAGCACGTCAGCCAACATCACTTGAGATTAAAATTGGTGAAAACCGCGACACAGCACTTATAGATTTACTAGAGGATGAAACGCAACTACCAGAGATGTTGCTGGAACGTCAATCTGTAAAAGATGATATGCGTGAAATTATCTGTGATTTACCTGAAATGCAGGCTGCAGTAGTTCGTATGCGATATGGAATCGGTGAGGACATCCTTGAGCCAATGTCAATGACTGCTATAGGCCAAGTGCTTAATATGAGCAGAGACCGTGTCCGAACGCTAGAGAACAAGGCGCTGCGTGCAATTCGTGAGCAATCAGAAAATCTAAGTGAATATCTTTAATACAATAGAAAAAACAGCGTTTAAATAGATGAATGTTACACAAGGTATTCAGCAATCTTATACTGTTTATGGCGCTAGTGATTACACAGCACCTGGTGGGCTAGCTGCATCCAAATCCCTTAATTACGCTAAAGGTCCTACGATTAATAATCCAGATAAGATTAGTATCAGTGTAGTTCCGTCAACACTGAGGTATACAGACAGTGTTGGGTTATTTGGCGCTGAAAATTATTATTTAAAAGTTGACTTAGATATTAATCCTTCTATTGTTAAAGCATGCTTTGAAGAAGATGGTTGGTCCTGTGCAAAGATAGACTATTTGTTCATTGAAACAGACGACTACTACTCGTCGGCAGAAATCGATGATTCTGACTTTCCTGTAGAAAATACATATGAGCAAGCTGATGTGCTTGGAGATATCCTCCCAAAGCTTGACAATGGATACATCAGTATTGATTTAAAAAATATCAAAAGTGGTAATCGCTTTTTAGATGATTGGCTGGATATTAGATTATATACGCAAGACAAAGAAGAGCATCCTTACGACAAGATGTATGTCAAACTGAAGGGTTCATTTTATATTGGTGTTCACGCTAGAAACACAAAAAGATTACCCTACGACATCTTGTGTGACATAGGGCAAGAGTATAGGTCTTATGAATCAATTGAAGATAAAAACTTGATCATGCGTCAAGTTCTTCGGTAACTTCAGTTTCTTCTTCAACAGACGCAGAAGCCGTAACTGTTTATTTAATCTTAGGACGGCAAGCAGCACCAGCTGGTGTCACTGTCATACTTCTGCCACCACTAATTTTAGGGAACACATAATGTTCAATCAATTCCCAGTTCTCATTAAAGAGTGCGCCACGATTAATATGATGAATACCGAAAAAGTTGAATGCAAAGTCAGCGCTACTATCAATACGAATTGACGAGAAGTTAGCCGTCGTAACTGCAAGGTAAACAGACAAACCATTCTGAGTCACTTTAAACACAGAGCAAGGTGTGTAAGTAACCTGCGTAGAATTTAGTGCCCACCACTTCTTAACAGGATATACATCACCGCCACGCTTTGGCTTCACAAGCATCATTTCGCTACCTTTATGCTTACGAACGTCCTTAAGACCTTTAAGTACAAGACTATCTGACATCAGAATTAGGTATCACTTTCTTCTATTTTAACTGCTTTCTGTTTATCTCTGAGACGACGCATATAGTCACGCTTTGATATACGTTGGCGCTCCTTTGCAGCAGCAGCTTGTTCAGGAGTATTCTTAGGTCTACGTTGGTATTTAAATTTAGTATTGTTCTCTGTACGAGTAACCCAGCGTAGATTATCTACATGGCAATTTGATTTGTCTTCGTCAATATGATCAACCATTGTGCAACCTTTGCCACGTCCGTAAGGTGTAGGAGGTTGCCCTAAGAAAGCAAGAGCAACAAGCTTATGTACACAAACATAGAGAGGTTTCTTTCTACCAATACGTTGAGTAAGCGTCACCATAGGATATCCTTCCTTGTGCCACTTGTATTTAAGTATTCTCTCGACATTACCTTTAGAACTTTTGACTTGACCAGAGCGATTAACATAGTATTCAATTGCACATTCAAATCCAGCAAGTGTATGGACAGGTATCCATTCGCTAGTATCAATAAATCTTTCCACAGTATTTTCGGGTATATCTTTCACACACCCAATATAACTATTAGTATCTAACTATGTGACATGTCGAGTCACTTATAAATTTTAGTTTTGGAGTTAGCGATCAATGTGGATCGATAGAGTGTAGCTCTCCTGTCGATTTAAAACTGGGTGAATTCAGGGAAGGCTTAACGTATAGACGATGCTAATCCTGAGCCAAGCCTCACACGAACTTGTGAGGAAGGTGCAGAGACTACTGGGGGAAACAAGCGTGTTTCGTAAGACCAGATCAGCGCCCAGCAACAAGATGTACTTGTTGAAGAGATAGTCCGGCCTTTGACGAAAGTCTTAGATAAACCGAATGATTTTCCAAAGCTTCTTGGTGCAGAACTTTACCGTCCTCATCCTGCCTACATCATTGAGATGGCGGTAGAACCAGTGGTAGTTCACGATTTCAGTAAGCAGCCCGGCCAGACCGTGCAGCTTGATCGTTACCGCTTCTGGGGTAAGCCTGGTACCAAGGAGTCCCGCGAGCGGACCGCCGATCAAACACTCGGAACCGCTTCAGCACGCAACATTGTCAAAGATAAGGTATTAGTGACATTAAGGGAATATACAGGCCCTGCCGATACCCGCGACAGCGCTCAGCCTTCAACTTTCAAGGTTGCTCGTGAAACCCTGATCACAGCACAACGTCTGCTGCTTGATACAGGTAATTTGAATGTATTTCACCAGTCCATCGGTAGCTTGACGCTGCTTGATGACTATCGTCGTTGGCGTGACCGCGTCTTTGCAAACGAACTGCTTAAGGCTGAGGCCGCTGGCAAGGCTTCGAATGAGCAAGGCGGTTACTACCTTCCCGGTGGCAAAGAAAAAGGAGCTACTGGTGGCACCCTTGGAGTTACTTATGATTCTGGCGATTCTGCCAAGTTTGATGTAACTACCGACCTTCTCGAAGTTGTGAAGGACTTGCGTAAGCGTAATGTCCCAACCTTCTCTGATGGTTACTACCGCTGTATCGTTGACCCAACGGCAATGATGCACCTTCGTCAGAATTCTGACTTCCGCGAGATTGCTCGCTATCCCGGCAACGGCATGATTAACCCCATGCAACCTAACCAGGCACCTAACGCTAATTTCTATCAAGGAATGGGTCCTGCTTATGGTCAAGCCGGTTTTGTGGCTGGTCAGCCCGTAATGCCTACTGGCTTCCTCTTTGAGGGTGTCCGTTGGTTCGAGTCCACCAACCTTCCTGAAACCAATTACAACTTGGTTATTACAGATGAAAGCGCTTCTGCTGCCGATTACACAGCATCGCAGCTTATCTTCTTCGGTCCCCAAGCTGTTGGCGTGGGTATCGGTGGTAATAACGCTCAGATTCTTCTGAACAACAATGATGACTTCTCACGTTTCATCATTATGATCTGGAGTCTGTTTGCCGGTTTTGAAACCCTTAATAAGGATTTCATCACGGTTGGTTACTCTTTCGTATATTGATAGGAGAACTAACTATGTCCGTAATTTATCCAGGTAACTATGTAGCCCAACTGAACGCATATCGCGATCAGGGTGTTGTGGCTCTCCCCGGTGTTGAGTTCTATCGCCTCGTAGGCGCTCTTGTTCTTAACCCAGACAATGACAGTGTGACTGACATCAGCGGCACCCTTACTGCTGGTACATACACACCGCAGGTGCTATCTCCTGACCTTCGTCAAGATGACAAGCCTCGCAAAGATAAGCCCTTGGTAATTCCTACCGGTGCTGTCGTATATCGCACTGCAATTTCCGCACCTGGTGTGCAGGAAGCAACAGTCGCTGGTACTGGCACCATTGCGCTTGAAACTCTTGGCGTTAATGCACCTACGTCTGCAACACTCACTGCAGAAGCTGACGGCTTCTTCGCAGCTGATGGTGTTTCTTCTGCACTCAATTCAATTGTTGACGGCTCTGCTGTTAGCACCTCTGTTGATACCACTGTTGAAGTTACAACCAGTGTTGACTATGTAGCTGCACTTAAGCCTTCTGCCGGTGCTACCCGTAATTCACCTTCCGCCATCTTGGTTGAAGTGTGCTACTACCTCCCAGCCCCTGCTCCAGGTTATGATGACGTAAGCATCCCTTACGCTGTTGAAGCTGGTCAAGGCTATTGATCTATAATCAATAATCAAATAGAACGTCTTTTCGGAGGCGTTCTTTTTTATGCCTATAATAAACAAGTGTAGTAAGTATAGTAATGAGTAACTTATTTCAAGACCAGAAAACAGGCAAACTTGTTGAATTTATCAACAAGCATGACAAAGAATTCGCAATGGTGAGAGATGCTGGAGGGAATATTACTTATGTAAATCTTGAGCAACTTGTACCTTACGACCGTCAAAAAGGTCGTCTGACAAAACTTGCCGCTCCACAAATTGCACCAGAACCAGAAGAGCAAATCCCTAATACAGTTGTTCCTATTGAAGATACACGCCTGAATTTGAATACCGCTCCTGCTGAACAAATTGCAAAACGTCTGCCTGGTGTTGGTTATGCAACTGCAAAACGTATCGTTGAACTACGAATGTCTCTTAGCGGTGAAAGGTTCGCAAACCTCAAGCAACTAGAGAATATTCCTCGTGTCAACTGGGAACAACTAATTGAGGAAGACCTCATTTTCATAAGTTAAAATATTAATAACAAAGGTGTTATAAACAATGGACCCACGTATTGAACAAGTGCTGTTAGCACAAGCAGCACAAGAAGCTGAACAGGGTCCACGCCTTAGTGACATGGTTGCATTAGGTGCTGGCGGCGGTGCTGCCCTCGGTGCATTAACAGGCGCTGTCCCACACATGGTTGGTAAAGGAATTGGCCATCTACGTGGAACTAATCATTTTATGAAGCCAGGTGCTCGTATGGCTGGCGGACTTGTAGGTGCAATCGTCGGTGGTGGCCTCGGTGCTATTGCTCAAAATCAAGCAGTAAATCAAACCGGTCCTGCTGGAGCAATGCTTGCAAAAATTCAAGCACAAGGCGGAATGATGCCAGGTGATGAAGCACAACTTGAAGCAATCTTGCGCGACGCTTATTCACAACAAGGGTTACTTGGCTAATGGAATTAGACAATCTACTAAAATCTAAAGTTAGATTTCACTTAGGCATCAACTCAGGGTCACAAATCCCTGCTGGTGATAGAGCCAGAGTTGAAGAAGCAATGGCTTTAATTCCTGACAACCTATGGTATGCCCAAATCATAAATCACATTACTCGGTGTGATTACACATTCCAAAAGAGTGCGTATTACGAAATTGATCCCACAACTGGTCAGTTCAATACCGCAGCAACATCAAGACTGGAACAAATCGCTGGTGACGTCCAACGTACTATTGCCACGACGGACCCACTGAAGGCAGATGAATATTCTTGGGAACTATATCTGCGTGAAGTAGACCGCTTAGCAGAAACACTCTATGTTGCTAACTACAGGCGACCTGAAGTAAGACGTTATATGTTTGATCGCTCAGGTTCAGAATTTATTATGGCGATACCAGGCCCAGCAGATACTGCGGTTGGAACACGAATGATGCTCAATACTATGTGGCGTTAATAGTAGAATAAACATAGGAAACGTTTAGACGATTATGGGAACTCAAAAAATTACAATGGGGAGACGTGGTGACACTGAATATGAAGCTAAAAAGTCTGCTGCGCTAGCTCAAGCAGGTATGAGTAATCCATTTGTTATGGGTATTCAATCCGTCTATCAAAACGGCACAGGTCAGGCGACTAAAGCAACTCGCGACCCACGTTATGGTAATACAAATCTAACCACTGGTGATGCACTGGATGGTGAATTTGGTAATTTCAAACCTCAGACAGACGCTGCTGGTAATCAAGTTACAGAAGAGCCTCAAAATCTGACGGGTTTCCTAGATGGACAATACTCACAAACAATTCAACCTCAGGTTGATTCAGAAATGGCAGGACAACAAGCTGCTGAACGTGTTCAAATGATCGCTCAAGGCCGTCAATATATGGGCCTCAATGACCGTCAACAAATGTATCAGGTTTAATCATGTCAGAAGCAAAGCGTAAGCGTCGGATGCAAATGGGTGATGCAGACCCAACTGGTGCAAAGACTGTATCAACAGACAGCACAAGTGGTATCCCACCACAGCCAATGCCTGGGATGCCTCAGGGTAAAGGCAACATGATGAACAATCCTCAAGTAGGAATGTCAATGGGTGGTGGTGCAGCACAGTCAGGCTCAATGAGTGGCACTAATCTTTATCCCTATGGTGATGGTGGGCTAAGTCTTGCTGATGGACGAATGGGTGGCGTAGGTTTTGTACAGAACTCAGGTCAAGCTGAGAATTTAGTGCCTGGCAGAGGATTAAATCAACAGCCATATAACGCAGTGCCTCAGCCAGAAGAAGAGACAATGAAGATGATGCTACCAATGGGTCTAGCACAAGAAGCAGCATCACGTGCAGAGAAACTGTATGCGTCTAGTAATAACAATATGCCTTCATATCAAGTTGGTCCGATGGGAATGCTTGGAACTCCCGTAGAGACACAAATGCAAGGACAAGTTAATCCTGGACAAATTCCTGGAGGCATGGCTGGTCAAACAGATACGACAATGCCATTGATGGGAAATACCACCGCATCAGTACAGCAAAGCGGTATGAACACAGGCCGTGGTGGCGGTCGCAATCAAAAGCCAAACAACGCATAAGGTAAATAACAATGGCATCTACATCTACAAACAAACAGCCACTCTTAGTTGACAGAGTGCTACACGAGGTCATTGACCTTGCAGGAGCAACAGTTGCTGAGAACGCTGGTTTAGATATCACAGGCACTAATAGTGCAGCAATCGCGATTGATTGCACAACAAATGATGGAGCAATCATTGAAGACATTTATGCAATCTCTAGAGCAAATGCTACTGGCTATAAAATTAATCTGTATCTAAGCACTGCCAGTGATTATTTGCGAGCACAGCAAAGCGTCTTTGTTGCCACATTGACAGGCGGGACAACAACTGGAGACGTTACAAGAATTGCTGACGGTAGCTTGCCATTTGTTCTGGCACCAATGCCTCACGCAGGCTCAACAGACAATAAGTTTAGTGCCTTGTATATACCTAGAGGTAAAGCCTTATGGGCAGCAGTAGAACAACAGTCTGCAGTTGATGAAGCACCTAATGCGCCACTACTTGGTTTACAAGGTGGTTATTATTAATGCCAAGAAAGAATAATGGGTTTGGTAAAACAAACTCATTTGAATTAAAAAAGCTTAAAGACTTTGACCGCATAGATAAAGGCAAAGGGAAGGGTGCTGCCGGCCTATACCCGTCTAATAGAAGTTATGGCTCATCAGTACACCGTAGTGTTATTGAGAAGTGGAACCTAGATTCCGATTGGGTGAAATGGCGAAAAGGTTACGAATACTACAATCGTGCTGCTTGGTATGTATTGGAAACATACAATCAATTAGAACAAGAATTTGAGAAATCAATCCTGCTATCAAAGCTATATCAAGGTACACCAGAAGAAGTAGATGTTACTTTTACTGGATATAAGTTTGCTACAACCAACGCTGATAGTAACAATCACTATGTAATGAAACGTGAGTGTACAAGTAATCCTGATTTAGGCTCAATCATATCAGTACAGAACGATTTATTTGAGTATCCAACAAATAAAGCCAATCGGGAAATATGGTGCAAAAACGCACTTGGTACTGATTCACGTCTGTTATTCCGAATGGTAGGTGAACGTCTGACTGATGGTGAAACCGAAGCAACATTAACGTATGTTTTAGATAGCGAAGACAAACCATTACTTCATATTGGCAAGTCATTTCAAGAACCTACAGAGATTGAAGTGACAATACCAATAGCAGATCTAGATTATACTGAAGGCGTTGATCCGTTGACTGACTATCAATCATTAGTTGGACAAGTTGTTTATATCCCAGACTTCTTTGTTGAAAAAACAGTTGATACAGTGGACAGTATTGAGTGGATTGATGCAGTTGACTACTTTGGCGTAAGATTAAGTGATACTCAAACAAATTCTGCGATATCAGTACTAGATGCATCAGCTGAACTGCTTCCTCCTACCCTATATGACATCGCTCAATTACCTACACTGTTTAAATCTAATAACGCAACTTACACTATCAAAGGTCTATACATTTATCAAAAAGAGCTATATCAAAGGTTTTATGGTCGTCAATATGTAACAGCAGATCTAATCAAAGAACGAATAGATACAGTCTCTTATACAGTACTGCCATTTACGATTTTGGGCGTATCTACATTAGATGGTAATTTAGTTATTACATCTGTGCCTGCTACTACAGAGGTAGAGCTTTATGCCCCTATCATCGCTAAGACAGGTTCAACAGGAACGCTCGTATTCACTGATTACAGTTTCACAAAATCAAAATATAAAACTACAGATTATCCTGACATAGATGAAGATGGTAATGAATTAGAACCTTGGTTGCTCATTGATACTGATGTTGACCCTTGGATGGATGAAGTATTTTCGTCAGGAAATCCTCTACAACCAGCAACACTTTATTCCTGCAGCTGCCCTAATCACGCAAAGGCTATATTAGCATCACCACAGCAGACTGAAGATGCTGGCACACGTAAAATCAATAGACAACGACGCTACCCATTGCCTACTGTCTTAGGTCAAAGTGATTTTGATGCTTTAGGGAAAAATCAAGCAGCCGGTAAAATTGAGAGTTGGCAAAGTCGTGAAGACAGAATGAAATTTAAAATGTGTAAACATTCAATTGCAGCAATGTTTATTGACCGTAAGCAGATTTTAGAACCAAACAAATATCCAACTGTAGAAGCTCGTTTACAATTTGAAGAAAAACTTAGTAAAGAAATGGATGAAGTGGGTGAACGTTTTATAGCTTCATATAAACGCGGAGGTATTACAACACTTGAGGTAATATTTGCCTTAGCTCAAGGTTTAAATCTGGATGACGTTGAACTTGCATACGTAATCCTAAATAGCAACTTCTAATAGATAGTAGTATAAGTCAGCCAGCACATTAGAATGTGGCGTGCTGATTCTACAATAGGTAAATAACTAAAGCTGAAGGTGAATAATTAATGCCTGAAAGACGTTTCTTACTTTGGTTACTCACAGGCGTTTTTACATTTCAAGCCTGCATTTTTGGTGCTAGCCTTTATTATTGCTCACGAAATAAAGGATTAGAAAGTTGTCCAGAAATTGGTGAAAGATACCAACAAACATTCAACGTGATGGTGGCTACAACATTAGCCTTACTTACGGGTTCTACTTTAAAAGAAAAATAAACAGGGTTCTGTGCTTGTTAGACTTTTGATAAATAATGGAGAATAAAAGTGTTTGAGCCTGAAGACTTTGAAGTTTCACTAGAAAAACAATTAATACTGCGTGTCAGATTAGATGAAATCGATCACTGCACAAATGTTGATGTCCTACAAGAAAGTCTAAAGAAGACCACTGAGGCACTTCTTTCGTGTCAAAACATACTTGCAAAAGTGACAGAACGTCAAATAAAAGGTAAGTTAAATGTATTACTTGGCAGTATAGATGTGACAGATAAGAGCAAAGATGACGCCAACTGAATGTGACATTAATCTTAAATGATATTGATAGCGGCGTGATTTTTTGCTGATATTAGTAGTCGTTAGAATAAATACAGCAAATTATTATTTGTGGTATAGCTTATTAGCGAGGCGGAAATGAAAATTCAATTAAAGAAGAGTATCGCATTAGTTAATATCGCAGCAAAAGAACCTTCTGCCGAACAGATGGAGTATGGTGAATTAGCCGTTAACTACAACGTAAACGATCCTGCTGTATTCTTAAAAGCTAGTGACAATAATATTATACGTATCGCTGGTGCTAATGGAGCACTAACGATTCAAACTGCGGGAGAAGGAGCATCGGCAACAGGATCATTTACAGCCAATCAGAGTCAAGCATCTACCTTAACTCTTCCTACTATTCGATATGGAGACTTAAGCGGAACGCCTAGTATTCCAGCTGCAGCAAATAATGGTAAAATCACAATCGTTCAACCTGGTACGACCAATCAAACCTTCACGGTTAACCAATCAGGTAATACCACTATTACTTTAAAGAATGATAATACACAAGTCACTCCTGGTAACGGAGCACTAACGATTCAAACTGCGGGAGAAGGAGCATTGGCAATAGGATCATTTACAGCCAATCAGATTTCATCATCCACTTTAACTCTCCCTGTTATTCGTTACACGGACTTAAGTAATAAACCAACTATTCCAGCAGCTGCTAATAATGGTAAAATCACAATCGTTCAACCTGGTACGACCAATCAAACCTTCACGGTTAACCAATCAGGTGATACCACCATTACTTTAAAGAATGATAATACACAAGTCACTCCTGGTAACGGAGCAATTCAGATCAATGGCGGAACAGGTATTACAGCAAGTGGCAATAATGCTAGAGCTAACCAAAGTGCAACTACAACTAGAACTTTATCCTTAAATACCACATACACTGACGGGCGATACGTCAAAAAAAGTGGCGACACTATAACGGGAACCCTAAATGCCCAAACTATTGCAATGAGTGGCCAGATCTTGATGAAGGTTGGCACCCACACATCTCCATCTATCGGTATTCAAGGCGATGGCAATACTGGAATTTTGGGATATGCTAACAACGCTGGAACGCTGGCTTTCGTGTCTAATGGTAATAACCGGTTTAAGATTAGTGCATCCGAAGTTGAAGTAAACCCTGACCACGCAACGGTAACTACAAATATCTTTGCTGCTTCCTCCACTCCTGTAATCTCTGTCTCGGGTTCCGAGAATGTCCTCTACGTTGGTAAAACTACTGCCAATAATTCTGGTCAAGGCTATACAAAAAGAGCCCAGTTAGACGTCTTTGCGACTTCCAGTCAACAGCTTGCCTGCCGCTTGGAAACCAGGAGTACTTCCGATGTTATTTCAATAAATGGCAACAAGAGTACTAGCTCCCCTGCCAGTCAATACATCATGTCAATTCGTGTTGGTAGTGCATCATCTACTCGTGGTGCTATCTTCTGGCAAGCTAGTACTGGTTCTATCCTCTATCAGAACACATCTGATTACAGAACTAAGGAGAACATCGTTGATTATACAGGAGGCATTCAAGCTCTTAAGCAATTGAAGCCTGTTAGCTACAACTTCATCGGCAATGCTAACTCTACACAAGTCGGATTCATTGCCCACGAACTGCAAGAGGTTATTCCTGCAGCAGTATCTGGTGTGAAAGACGAAGTAGATGCAGATGGTGAACCAGTTTTACAGGGTGTTGATGCTTCCCACGTAGTAGCAACCCTCACAGCCGCCTTACAAGAAGCAGTATCGCGCATTGAAGCACTTGAAGCAAAAGTCACATCACTCGAAGTAGGTAGCAACTAATGTCTTTTCAATACCCCGATAAACCTTGGGTTGACGGACATCAATAAAAGTTAGTCGGGCACAAGCCTCTATTACAGGGGCTTTTTTTGCTAGATTAGAGATTGAACGAAACCTTTAATATGTCTTGTAAAAAATCAGAACTTGTAAACGCAATCAATAGTTTCGCTGCAGCTGGAACAACTAATAATGCTAACCTTATCAGTATGTCAGCAAGAGCACTTGAAGACCTAGTAGAAACTCTTGAGTTTTCACCAGAAGAAGAAACCCCAGTCAGTGAAACTGAGGTAGTAAAAAAGATAGCTAGTTAAGAGCTAGCCTTACTTCAGCCTCGCTGCTTCTAATTAGAAATAGATTAGAAGTTAGTTAGTAGCAAGTTCTACTTCAGCATCTCGCCTGCGGATTAACCCTGGTATTCCACCTGAAATCCAGCGTACAAATTCTTCACGAAAACACGTAGCCTTATCTTCGCCAGCATTAATTCGGCGACGGAAGGTGCTATCTGATAATGCACCGCTGCCTACATTAAATGTGAAACTGACAATCGCATCAAACTCGTGCTGTGTTAAAGGCACACTAATCAAACGACTAACCTCTTGCTCAAACCACATTAGGTCTTTACGCAATAGCTCTTCAGCATCATGCTCGGTAATCGTTTGACCTTCATAGACACCACTCGTGTGGCCATAGCCAATCGTGAGCACATTTGCTGCACAATAGTAGCTTTCTAAACGCAAGCCCTCAAATTCCTTAATGAGGTTAATGCCATCTTGTGAAGTGCGGGTAGGCTCAGTAGTCTGAACTCCCGCGTCTACTTTTTTTGCGTCAACGTCTCTAATCTAATATCCATATACCATCCTGAATTTGGACCTTCGACAACCCAACGTGGATTGAAATTTTTAAAGCTGTAGATCTGGTTAGAACCATCGAGATTATCGGTATAACCACCGCTGCTCAACAAAGCTTCCCCATTAGGGTCATTCACTACCCACGCTTTATCGGTATAACCAATCACGACAGAGTAATGTCCGCCTCCACTAGGAGCAGAAGCAGATCCGTGGTGCAACCAACCGACAGGCACAGGACGCCCCGCATCAATTGCTGCTTTTAAATCAGCTGTTGAACCGTTGCTAATAAAATTAGCCTCAAGGCCAAGTGACCGCAATGCTCTCACTTGTGCTTGTGCATCGGTACTATCGCCATACTTCTGCCTAACTACGTTATAAGCATCGTCATTCTCAATCTTACCGTAATACATTGCGACCATTGCACAGCTACTTGAGAAACATTCACGGTATCCGGTACCGCTAGCGTTATCATTCTGGCTTTGATACGGCACTGCAAGGGGGTTGCTGATTGTAAGCTTAGGCTTGTTACGGTAAGTTTTAATCCAATCGTGCTCGTCATCCTTTAATACATCCCGCATCTGCTCGTAAAGAATACGGACGCCAGCCTGTTGCTGTGACTCAGACTTATAATACTTGAAAAAATTTTCAAAGTCATTAAAGGATAGCTTGGACATTTTATATAATCAACTGATGTGATTCTAACGCTTACAATAGTATTAAAGGACAATACTAATGACGATTGAAGAACGCACTGAATTTTGGAAAGAAGTAGAGAGTGGAGAGAATCCACTTCTGTCTGTGCTTCATAACTTAGTAGAAAAATGGGGACTGCCGGCAATTATTATGGCATTAGGAGACATCGGTAATGTTCTATCTGAAGATGCCGAAACTGCTCCCCTCAGTCCAAACCAACGCGGCTTAATCATGGGTGCTTGTGCACAAGTATGTGCACTAAGTGACCAAATGCATAGCGAAATGGCATTTCTAATTGAAAATGAAACTAAGTAATCTTATGAATAATCAAGAAAAAGAAAACTGGAAGAAGGTTAAAGAAGCTTTAGAAAAAGCTAACAAGACTGACTGTTACTTTTATAAGCGTGCAGTTGTAATATCAGAAGGAAAACCAGATCCATTACAATAAATATAGAGTTCATAAATATTGCTATGGCTGCTAAACCTGCGGCAAAGCCTAAGGCTAAACCTGCCGCAAAAGCTCCAGCCAAAAGTAAGAAGAAAGGCGCAATGAAAGGCGTGACCGTAAAAAACGGTGGTAAACTTTCTGTAAAACAAGGTGCTGGATTAACACAAAAAGGGCGCGATAAAATCAATCGTGAAACTGGTAGTAACTTAAAAGCGCCAGCACCTAACGGTAAGCCTGGCACTAAAGCCGGTGCACGTAAGAAAGCATTTTGCGCAAGAAGTGCTAGCTGGAATGGTGAGCGTGGTAAGGCAGCACGCAAGCGCTGGAAATGCTGATGCGTATGGCAGGTCAGGCTCTTAAGCCAATGGTCAATACAGGTGAAGGTTGTGCAACTAAACCTGAGACTTACCCCGCAAAACCTCATGGCGGAATGAGTCATGGGCCACAACTACTAGGTCAAAAGTATGTCTAAAACAGTTAAGAAACCCGCTAAACCTAAAGGTAATTGCGGGTGCAAACATAGCAAAGGTAAAAAGTAATGGCTGACGGAACTGCTAAAAAGAAAAACCCTGCTGCCTGGTCTGCAGCTAAAGCAAAAGCTAAAGCGAAGATGGGTGGCAAGCACAGTGCTCGTGCTATGCAACTTGCAACCAAATACTACAAAGATGCCGGCGGCAAATACGAAGGTAAAAAACCTAGCGCTAAAACCAACAAGCTCAAAAAATGGGGTAAAGAGAAGTGGCAAACCAAAGACGGTGCAGGTGATAAAGCAAAGCAGTCTGATGGTTCTACTAAACGATATCTACCGAAAAAAGCTTGGGGTAAACTCAGTGCTAAAGAAAAAAGTGCCACTGACGCTAAGAAACGTAGAGCATCTAAGGCAGGACAAAAAGTGACACCTAATACCTCTAAAGCAAAAGCTGCTGGCAAGTCAGCAAGAAATAGGGGCTAAAAGAGTTAAACAGATTGTAAGTTAAAATATAAATAACGTCTTAGAATTGTAAAAATGCTTAATTCTGTCAAGAGAGGTCTTGGTTATAGAGACATTATTTATAATATACAACAAGAGAAGTTCTTTACCTTTGAAATTGGTGATAACTACGAAGAATTAGATATTTCAACAGGTGTTAAAGGTGAGCGCTCTGACGGTGGCTACGAATTTACCGCTGGTTTTGTTGACAGAACTACGGGTAGTGGAGGCGTTTCTGACGCGGGTTCTAACGTTCTTTACACCCAAGACATGGTCAACGACCAGATTTGGCGGCGTATGGGTTTCGATTCTACCCAACAGCAGACCAACGATGTTGCTTACTGGACAGAGCCTACTCCTGCGCCTACTGCAGGTGTAGGACTATTTGGAGGATCGTACATGCCTTCTGGTGTGACGAGTATGTTCGACTTTGATTTTAACGACTCATCTTATAGCGACGAGGTGTCAACCGGCGATCTTCGTTACACGGCAGCCGAAGGTTCTTTTGACTTTACTGAATGCAGAGCAGGCGACCTAGCCCTTATCCGTTTTGATTTTAATGTACTACCTCAAATCGCAAACACAACCCTTGAGGTTGGCTTGATTTGGCAGACCAGGCTGACTGATGGGACTCCTACTTTTACCTTCGCCTTAACTGGTGATCCTGTGTTCTACGGCACTGGAAGCGTTGGTAGGACGTTTTTATCTCGCCCTATTATTTCTGCTTACTTTGCCAGCCAAGAAGACGTAAACGCTCGGGCACTTTTAGCCATTAAAGCCGACAACCCGATTCAGATTCAACCATTGACCACACTCTGCTCGATTATCCGATGATTAAAGTTATACGAAATCGGGCGGGCAATTGTGTCAATTTTGTTGGTACGACAAACCCTGCTTATTGGAACGCTTGTTTGTCGGCTGTTGTAGATACCGAGGATTCTAATCGAATTAACATCATTAATGATCTGCGGACTACTGATGTAAATGATCCGGTATATGAGTTTTACAAAATACCGTTTACTGAGTTTCAAGATCGTGACGGCAGTGCATTTGCTTCTGCCGTAGAAGCTGCTACTTACATTACTCAAGAGGCTAACGTTGCTTCTAGTACAGGTCAGTTTGTGTTGTCTTCTAGTGACTCCATGAACTTTGAGCTAGATAGCACCGAAACTACTATTCTTGTAAACAACGGTGATTCGTTTGCTATTAACTCTATACGTGCTGTAGCAGGCGATGACGGACACATTGATATTCTTCAACACACTGGCGACCTAAGCATCTTTGAAGCATTACGTGTCGCTAACACATCCATTGAGGGTGTTGCCGTTAATGCTGATCAAGCCACCGCTGTTAATGAGCTTAATGCTCTCTTTCAACATACAGGCAGTGCTTCTGGTTCAGCTCCCACAATCACATCAGCAACAACAGTAAATTTAACTACAGGCGATACTCTTAATTATGAACTTGTAGCTACTAACGGTGTTGCTTATGAATGGTCTAACATTCCTAGTGGTGTAGCCACTGTTGATGGCAATGTTCGTAAGATTATTGGTGGCTCTAATCTAGCTGCTGGTACTTACAACATTACAGTTAAAGCTATTAACTACTTTGGTGAGGACAGTGCAACTATCTCTTTAGTTGTTGCCAACCCACCATATTCAAATACTAAGTCTGTACGATTTTCCAATGGAGACTATCTAGGAGCTAATGCTGCACTCCTAGACGCTACGTTGGGGCGCTCTGGTAACGGTTCTGGAGCTTCTGAAGCCTGGACAATATCGTTTTGGTTTAAGGGAAGTACTGACACGTCTGGTCAAACCATTTTTTACTACGGATCGGCGGATACCACTAATGGTGCCCATATTGAACTTCGTTACACCGGTTCAAATGATCGGTTGAGACTTCGCTATGGAAGTAATAACAACTACATCCAACTGGTAACGGGCGATAACGCACTAGCTGCAAATACTTGGAAACATGTAGTTATCAGCTATGACGGTGGAACCACAGGAGCTTCTTCGGGATCACTGTCAAGCTATTACACACGGTTCAAAGTGTTTATTGACGGCTCTCAAGTCACAATGTCAAACACTCACGGTAACTATGGTTGGTCCGGGTCTGTATCAGGGCAAAACTTCCGATTAGGTAGGTTCTCTTCTGGTAACTACCTCAAGACCTGCTTTATCGATGAGTTGGCAATATGGGGATCTGATCAAAGTTCCAACATCTCCAGTATTTACAACAGTGGTGCTGCCCACGACCTTAGTCAACTTTCTCCCACCCCCGCCCACTACTGGCGTATGGGGGATGGAGATACTTACTCAATTATTCAAGATACTATTGGTACTGCTCATTTTGTTATGTATAACATGACAGCAGCCGATATTGTTACTGACACTCCTTAATTCAAAAATACTAATTATTTCTCATGGCTAACGCAACAACTCAGACTGTCAACGTTATCTCTTGAGTATGGTCAGTAACGACATTCAGACGGTAACCATTCCTGGCCTGACTTCATAGCTCACGGCCAATGTTCAAGCCCTGCTTCGGCGGGTTTTTTTTAATGGCTACTACCCACCTGTGAAAAACTAAGGGGGTCGATTGATAAGGACAACTGATTGTTCTTGCACCCGATCCGTGCTAAGGTTCAGGTAACGCCTATAAAAAGGAGGGTTCGAATCCGACCCTCTCCGTTAGCACAACACAAGCCCCCACATCAGGGGGTTTTTTAGTAGCTTAACGATAGGCGTTGCTTATATCCCAAATGACCTCCATGAAACTGACGGACCTGATGCAGGAGATGAAAGACCTGTATCCCATTGAACCTTCAACCTACAAGAATTGGCTGAAGGCAGCAGGACCATTAGGCGACATCAAAATTTCTGACGTAGACAAACAAGTTGTTAAACGTTACAGAATGCTACAGCTCAAACAGTGGGCTCCCACAACACTGACGACACGCATCAGCTCACTCAAAGGGTTGTGGAATAAAGCAATTGAATGGGAAATGTATGACGGTCAAAACCCTTGGCTCAAAGCAGCAAAAGGTTTGAAGAACAGACGACGTGACCCTGACTTCCATCCATGGGAATACTACGAGTATTATCACAATGACCCATACTTTGTATGCCTCTGGTACACAGGTATGCGTATCAGCGAAATTGCTGGTATCTATAAAGAGAATATTGTGACAGATGCAGAGATACCCTATTTTGATTTGGTACACCAACCAAACAGAAAACTAAAAAATGACCCTTCCATCAGGAAGGTTCCTATTCACCCTGCTTGTTTACCCTATGTAGAACGACTGTACTTATCAAAGGCAGTTGAACCTGGCAAAAGCTGGAGTGATAACTTTCGGAAGAACATGAAACTTCCGTTAGGCGTTGGCGCTCATTCGTTACGTCATAGTTTTACGAGCAGAATGAACGAAGCTGGATGCCTTGACCGCATTCAAGATGAACTCCTGGGCCATGCACCTGCAACATTAACAGGCAGATATGGCAAAGTAACACTGGAGATGAAGTACAAAGAGATACTCAAACTCAAGTAGCTACCGCAATACCACACTAACCACACTACTCTCTATAAAGTGCATTTTTAATAGTAGGGAGGGGGGAATAACGGAATAGGTTTATAGGAAACAGCGCGGTTTAGTGTGGTTAATGTGGTTTTGTGTTTTTGTAGAATAGTTAATGAACTTGCATAAAACCAATGTTGACATTATTGCGCCCAATTTTGTTTAGCTTCTTGACTTCAACTAGAGTCAAAATGTTGATTATAGAACTACTGGAAGCTCTTGCTGCAAAAAGCGAGAACACTCTTGATGACAGAGCAGTTGCTGTAGTAAGGGATGCTTTGCTCCCAAAGAGCTGATTGTTCCATTAATAATTGATGAATCACTGAAAAAGTGGAAAGAAGTACAACCTGAACCGGAATCAACAGTAGAGTTCACTGAAATACTTGACGGTGAAACTTTACTTGGCGGAGAAATGCGACTCAGTTTTAAACCTGATAATGATACTACTCCATGAAGAATCATTAGCTGGTTAGACTTTAGCTAAGTTGCTTACAACAACTACATGGGATACGCAGAAGAGTGGGGCGAACTTATGTTCAGTCTCCAGTGCCTTTCAAAAGGCTCCGCCAAGCGACAGTTCAGAGAAGACATTCGGTATAGTTTCGGAGGGCTATGTGCATACTGCAGAATAAGAAGAGCTGACACTCTTGACCATTTAAAACCACGTTGTAAAGGTGGGAGTAATTTAAGGTCTAACTTAGTGCCTTGCTGCAAAGAGTGTAATCACTCCAAAGGTAGTGAATTATGGCTACCCTGGTATCAACGACAGCCTTTTTACAATGCTGTTGCACAAGAGCTAATTGAAGAATGGATTGCTAACAAGCGAATGGACTTAGATGATTATGCCGAACGAATTGACGATAGAACAGCGGTTTGCATTACAGCGAGCACGTTATGAAGTAGCACGAATGAGCCGTGGTGCACTAGAGAAGACAGCTGTAAGGCTACTCAAGTCACGCATGGAACAAAAGAATGGCGTGCAAGAGTTACTAATGGGCAACGGCATTCTGTTTAAAGTGCAGGAAATGCAAAACGGATTGCCTGAAATTATTTCTGAAGATACTTTCATTGAGCTATTGAAAATGCAAGATGACACTATGCCATCTGACATTATGGACGAAGGTTGGGAGATTGACGACATTGATGACGACGGTCTCACAATGATGTGATATCTATTAGACTACATTTAGTTTAGATACAAATATGGAATACGCCATCGTAGGAGCAGTCGTTTCGCTGCTAGTCAGTATGAAATTTACGGACTACAAGTCTAAAAAAACAGACGAACGTCTCAAAGGTTTAGAAGATAACGTTGAGCTAGTCACAACTGCAGTGCAAACTTCAGAGGCAGAAGCGCCCAAGAAAACACTGATGATTGTTGAACCAGTTGCTAAGGCAGTGAAAGAACTGCAGACAGCTATTGGCGTGCAGTGAGACTGACGCAAATATTTAAGCACTACAGTGCACCTCATCAGATTGCAGCAATTCAAATGCTGGAAGATGCTATTCCAGATGAACTGCTTGATAGAAATGCCGATTGGATACAGTGCTTCTTTTCAGAACCTGCTCCTAAAGAACCACTTATAATGGTAGAAAAGCCGTAGGATTATAGTGTCTGCCTTTAGAAGTGACCCAATTGACAGACGTCGATTAAATATGCGTGACCGCAATGACCTAAATCAAGGCGGTGGATACGCTAGTGAAAAACGAGAAGATCGTGCTGTTCGTAGCACTAAAGGTGTAATTGATTACAGTGTTAAACAGCAAGAGAATACTACACCTCAAACTCCAGGCACTGGTGGTATGACACAGGGTTTAAGTATTCAACAAGAGCGTCAACGTAAGATGGGTGAAGCCAAAGAAAGAGCTCAGAGATTTAGACCTGAAATGGATGATACGATGGATGATATCTATGATTAAAAAATAATTAGTCTTAGAAATAATTACAATTAGGTTAAAATAGGATTACTATCAGTAATACAGTAATGGCTAATAGCGCTCAAAAGAAAATTGGCTATAGAGATATAGTTTATAACATCTATAGTAAGCAGTTTTTTTCATTAAAGCAAGGTGATAATTACGAACCAATAGATGCACGAGCGAGTGGTATCAATAGCGGTGGTACTGGAGATCGACCTACAGATCCAAATGCGGGTGATATTTATTATGACACAGACATTAATCAATTAATTGTTTTCAATGGTAACAATTGGGAAACAGTAGGTGGCGGTGGCGGAGGTAGCGGCTATTGGGTGGTATCAGGAAACAACCTAAATCCTATTAGTAATAATTATGATGTAGAGATCGGGGGCACGTTGCCTTCTGCGCCTAACATTAAGCTGAGCGCTGATGGCTCGGCTGAGTTTGGCAGCGGAAATATTGAAGTGAATGCGGACGGCAGCGCTAATTTTACAGCAGATGTAACAATCAACTCTGTGACTGTCGGTAGAGGTGAGGGTAACATTAACTCTAATACAGTAATAGGTGCCTCTGCTTTTGCAGCAAATACGACTGGTACAGATAACGTCGCTAACGGACGAGCTGCTCTCTTTTCCAACACTGAAGGTGATAGAAACACAGGTATCGGAAGAAGTTCTATGCTTAATAACGAAACTGGGGATAGCAACACGGCTATGGGAAACGAGGCTCTTTATAGAAACATTTCAGGTTCTTTAAACACAGCTATAGGACGTAGAGCCGGTTACTACATCCAAGGAAGCAGCAACACCATCCTTGGTGCTTACACAGGTAGCTCTGCACATGCATCATTAAATAACACAGTTATCATTTCTGCTGGACTTACAGAGCGAGCAAGGTGTGATTCCAATGGCGATTGGGACTTTGGAAGTATTGTTCTCAAATCCCCTAACGGTACGTCCTTCCGTCTCTCTGTTGCTAATGATGGAACACTTTCAGCTTCAGCTGTTTAATCTTTCTTTTTGATTATGTATAACGTAACTTCCTTCCGTACAGACGCAGAAGGCATCATCTACATCTGTCACTGGACCTACAGCAATGCTAATGGTTCTGTTGGTAGCTCTGTAACCCTTGAAGCTCCTGTTGATAACATTATCCCGGTAGAAGCTGTAACTCCAGAAATGGTAGCTGGTTGGGTTGTAGATGTTCTTCCCAATACCTCTGAAGACTTCGACGCTCAGATTGCTGCTGATAAAGCACGTCGTGAAACTGAAGAATCTGCTGTTACTTACATCATATCTGAAGACGGTACTTACGAAGGTATTGAGTGAATTTTAACGCTTACTAATATCTCAAATCCATTGCAACTACTAATCTGAGTTCATAACTTAATCTTTATTAAGTTACCTAGCAGTCTTTGAATTAATTACATTGCTAGTGATAACATTCAATTACAAGAGAGATAAGTAAGGGATAGTTGCAGAAAAAAAACGTAAAAAAAAACCCTCCGTTAGGAGGGATGACTTACTGTTCTTATTTAGTGTAAGCGTGTCCACGATAAACAAATTTTCCGTGATGTTCTACTGATTTAGCATGAGTGGTGGACTTAACGCCACGGTAGTGGGTATCAAAAATACGGGCACGCTCTAGTTCTTTTTTTGCACGCGCCATTTGCTTACGAGCAGATTCAATGCTCATAATTTGAACGTTTGACATTTGGAAACTCCTAGTGAGATGTAGTTTCCCGTTGCTTCGTTTGCTTTCATCAAACTACTTGCGACCGCGAATGTGTAGCGGTTCAACGTATTTATAGTCTAATACATTTATGACCTTTGTGATGCGTAAGCTTACCTTTAGCAACGTTCTTCTTGATAGTAAATATAGGCATTGTTTTGCATACGAATAATATAGCTACTAACAGTAAAGATTGAGAGATATTAATGGACATCGCCCTAGTGCTTACTTATTTGACCGGCAGTATTAACCATAGGCTGATATCCATAAATAATGTGAGACAATTTATGAGCCAAAGCTATATAGGTTGCTTTATACTTTTTAGGACGATCAGTATTTACTTTGTGTTCGAATACAACTACACCCCATGCATCATTTTCAGCCATGATCGGGCACGCTAATAATTTTTGACTAGGACGATTCAAACAATCACAGAACTCCATCACTAATTCTCCAACTAATGTGGAATCAGTTCTACGAAAATAGCCTAAAGGAACTGGATCATTATGGCCACCTGCATTAGCGGCTGGAATCAAAGTTCGTGCATCTGGCCAGCTATAAACCCAAACAGATATTAAATCTTTATCAGCTGCAAGCAGTCTGTTTAAATAGATCTGAACCTCTTCTTTTCTACCATCTTTTTTAATAGCTACATGAAGTGGCAAATCATCCCAATGACTTTTATTGGTTTTATTTTCATACTCATTAAAAGCATACACCCCAAGAAAAGTGAGAAGTAATACTGAAATTATTTTTTGTAAAAAATCGCCCCAAGTCTTGCCTGGATTAACAAGACGAGTAATCAACTCAATAATCTTCTCCATAATCCTCCGAGAAGATTAAAGATCACAATACTATTTTACAAACCTTTACCGTGAACGATTATAAGTGAGGTATTAGTGAACATCGCTCCAGTGCCTACCTGTGTTCCCGGCAGCACTAATAGGGACACGAAACTTATAATATTGGCCAGCAATTGGTGCGGCTTGTACTAATAGTTGGTGGACATGGTCAGCTTCAGTTGGTACCACACTCATAACAACTTCATCATGCACGTAGGCACAGCGAGTGTAGTCACGGTTGTATGTAAGTCCTGCCTGGTCAAGCAAATCTTGCCCAACTACCACCCAACGCTTGCTGAGGATGGCTCCACATGATTGGAGTAGATAGTTGAGTGACTTATGCTCGCCGTCACAGAAGATTGGACGACCATCAAGACCTTTGAGCTTGCCAGTTTCACGCACCTTCAGCTTCACTGCATTAATCAGTAGTTCTAGTCCAGGGATTGCGTCAAGGAGCTTACGACGTAGGTCAGAGCCAAGTGCTTTCTTCTGTGCATCGGAATACTCAGGGTGTAAGATATGGCCAAGCTTGACATCACCCGCCCCATAGATGAAGCCGTAGATCAGCGGCTTCTCTTGTGACCTTGTGCATCCCACGCGGTCTGCGGTCTGCTGGTGGATATCACCGTTGCAAACAACGTCAGCAAAGGCCCCCTCATCAAACACGGATAGGTAGTGCCCGAGCGCCCGAAGTTCCAGCCCTTCCAAGTCAGCACCGACCATCACGTGGCCAGGGTGCGGAATAAATAGCTGACGTGCCCACGGTGCACTGACTACCTGCCCAAGGTTGGGACCACGGTGAGCGTTACGGCCTGTCTGTGTAGCAAGGCTGCAGCTGTGGTGTATACATTGGTCTTCCTCAATCTTATTGAACCAGGAGTTAGTACCCTCAGATAGCTGTCCTAGCCACTTCTGCAGAGTGAGCAAACGTATAAACATCTCGCACTCTTCATGGAGTAAACGTGCTTGTTCTCGTAACCGCTTGACTTTTTTCTCAGTTTCTAATCTGTCAGTAATAGAAGATGGTCCAGAAGTAATTATTTCTATGGAATTTGATGCAGCAAGTGCTTGGTCTCTAACTTCAGACAAGGTCGCTTCATCAACTCTAGGCTTACCAGAGTCAGTCACCTTGGTAAAACGAGCACCACGGAATTGCTGCAGCGCCCAAGCAATATTAAGTCTGCTGGTCGGCTTGAAATCAGTCAGCTTGGTAAATGGTGCACCAGCTACATAACCCTTAGCTTTGTTCTGACGCTTGGGCGAAAATACTTTTCCCGGCACATAGGGAAAGCGTTTAATAATCTCAGCTTCTAGCTCCTGCATTTCAGCAGAGAGTTCATTGCGTACACGCTCAGCAGCTTCTACGTCAAAGCGAAACCCTGAGGCTTCTTGCTGAGACATTAGCTCAGCCATACGTAGCTCTAGTTCTACAAAATCAAGCATAATCATTCATCCTGCGAAGCATTAATTCGTATAGTTTCAGTGTGACAAGTGTGTCTTGAATTGCATAGTCCAGCATTTCTGGGGTGTATACAGCCCAAGCACCTTCGTGTTTACCATAGTCGCCTTTGAAACACTTGAGCCTGTGACCCCACGCTTCCAAACTGTGTCTGCCATAAAGCTTTTGTGGCATACCAAGTGGCCGACGTTCGTGGTCACGGTCAGCAATGTGTGGATAGAACAGTCTGCTAAGAACAAGAGTATCTATAACCTGACCTTGGTAGTCAAAGTCATACGCTTCTTTAATTAGAGGTATGTCATAGCCGAGAAGATTGTGACCAATAAGAACATCAGCGCGGCGCAGACGTTCAATACCGTCATCAATATCAAGTCGTGGTGCATCCCACACGAGTGGTGTAGATGCATCACTTAAGTCACGTGCAACGATGCAGTGAATTTTTGAGCCACGACGCAAGAGGCCAGTGGACTCAAGGTCAAAGAGAAGTGCTGTCTGTGTCATCAGATTGTTCTGTAAGTTCTGTAGGGCTGAAAGCATTTGCTTCTGCCGGGCTTGCCGTATAGAGGTCTTTATCTGCGAATTGTCGTTCACGTTCGTCGAACGTTGGCGCGTTGTGGTTGGTGCTAAAACGTTGGTCGTCATCTTCAAAAAGTGGTTCAATTGATATTGCTAGTTCCCGTGCTAATCGTGCCGCACGTCTGAATTCGTCCTTGTAATAAGGCTCCCATTCGTGAGCAAGGACTACGATTTTACGAATGCCCATCAGATATAACTGAAAGACAGATGCAGAAAATGGATAGCGAGTGGAGTAGATAACAGCTCCAGTCACTGGTGTGCCACGTTTACAAGCAGTGGCAATGGCGTAGGTAATGCAATCAATTTCTACTTTGCAATCAGCAAGGATGCTTCTGCCGTCACCACAGATTTCACGGTCGCGAATAATAACGCAACCACCATGTGCAATCGGGTGCGTGCTTCCAGTAGCAACTTGTTTCGCAAGTCCCATGAAGTATTTATCTTTGTCTTTAATAAACGTTGGGTCTGACTTTGGTGCTGGCATATCTCACATATTGAGTCGTTTGTTTCTATATTAATGAAGTAAGAGTTCAAATGAGGCATATGGATTACGAGAAGTTCAAAGAAGAATATGCAAAGTTTAAAGAGTACAACATGTGGGAAGAGTATCAAACAGATGATGCACTCACACCTGAAGGTATTGAAGGCTTGAATGAAAGCTCGGCACGTCGTAAGGATGAAATTTATATCTGGTATAGTCCAAAAGATATGGTCAACAGTCCTGCGCATTACACACGTGGCAGTCAAGAAGTCATTGACATCATTGAGCAAGCCATTAGTGATGCACCTAGCACTACAGAAGGCTATCTACAAGGTCAAGCACTGAAGTATCTCTTACGTGTCTGGCTTAAGGACAACCCAAAGCAAGACTGTGAGAAAAGCGTTTGGTATCTTAATCGATTGATTAATAAACTCGACTGACATATGGCCGGCGTTAGCCGGCTAACATCTTTGAAAGTAAAGGTTTCCGTCTGCATATGAAAGAGATTCAAACTCTTGAATATGGGGGCGGATTTTTTCTAGCAATGTTTTAGTGTCTATAGAGGCGTGTCTGAATGTGCAAGCGTATCCCTCAGAGAAAGGGATGTGTTGATGGACTGGTATGTACCACATCAATGGAATAAGGCAGTCCCAAGGCTCAAGGCCCTGTGATGCCCAACAGTTCAGCTCTTCCAAGCGTGCTGCAGTTTTGATTATGTGTGCTTCATGTGCTTCAGTTTCAGGTAAGAACAATTCGTTGTATGGTGAGACGACGGCGTGCCTCCACATAATAGTCCCATCTCTTTGAATTAGCCTGCAAGGATGCACACGATTACCAGATGGTAAATCGTAAAGAGCACTAGGTGAGAGCTGTTTAACCATTAGACGTTACCCCTACGTTCGTCGTAATAGTCAAGGTCACGTTGCCAAGAATCACCAGTGAATTCATTAAGGCAGACACGACCGATATCACGGAAGCTGTTATAGAAAAGTGAGACTTTATCTACAGAAGTAATCGTTACATCAACGGGTGGACCATAGACAATGATATTCCACGTTGACGGGCAAACTGGTTCAAAGCCTTTAGCTGTAGCACGCAGCTGCTTGACACGTTTAAACGGAATGCAGAAAGGATAATCAAGTAGCACAGGTGCTGCTCTCATAATCTCAGAAGCATTCGTAAAGAATACAAAGCTATTGATATGGTGATTACGATATTCATTAATCGTTTTATTCAACCATATCCTTGTCGTTCTTACAGCCCCTTTAGGTGCAACAAATACATTGCCGTGCCAATGTTCTTGCAGTGGGTTAGCTTCTACAGATGGAACTGAAGTAGCATCAACCAGCACTTGTTGAACTGGGTCAGACGTGGGGTCAAAGTCAATTGAACCCATGACTGTTCGTGCACGCTCAATGATTTGAGGTGTGGGATATAACGGCAGCTTGAGTCCAGAAGCTTTTAGCTTATCCGCTAAATTCTGCTGTGACCGCTCGGAGGCTTTCTTGGCCCCCTCCTGCTTCGAGACTAAATGTTCTTGTTCCAGCATCACTGATCAATGTAATTAATACGTTTTTAGACCAGTCATTCTCATCAATCTCCTGCAATAGGCTACGCAAGAACTCGACAATCTCAGTATCTTCTTCACGTTCTGCTGAGATTAAATCAATCTCAACATCATGACCAGACATATAAGTTGTGGAATCGTTAACTAAGTTAATAACGAGGGAGCCTGCACCTGAGGATTCAACACCATTCATTGCGACATTAATTAAATCTGTAAGAATAAGCTCAGCAGTAGCAGCTAAGAACTTTTGCTCGTTCTGTTTCTCTTCGCCAAATTTATCTGACTGAAGAAGTTGCTGAAGTAAGTCTGTGCGTCTTGACATAATTGAATGACTCTTTAAT
>Ga0181392_1000062_pt1 | contig 33831 bp, 52 predicted proteins | sample 15SPOviralmetaG_FD_130083 | JGI IMG/M metagenome (GOLD analysis project Ga0181392, IMG submission 130083) | Marine viral communities from the oligotrophic San Pedro Time Series (SPOT) site, San Pedro Channel, CA, USA - 15 SPOT_SRF_2010-09-15 | ecosystem: Environmental > Aquatic > Marine > Strait... | reverse complement strand
TTTAGGTTTCGGTATGGTCTATAAAAAACAAAGAGTCCGAATGGTTGGAATCGATACGCCAGAATCTAGAACTAGAGACAAAGTAGAAAAACTATTTGGTAAAGCTTCTAAAAAACACTTAAAAAAATTACTAGAAGAATGTGAAACAATATCACTTGTATCACACGACAAAGGTAAGTTCGGAAGAATCTTAGGAACACTATATGCACATCATGTAGAAGGACACCCTGTATTCGGAAACAAAGTAGATATCAATACTCAAATGATTAAAGATTGTCATGCAGTAGTTTACAGTGGAGAGAATAAAGACTTGGTTGAACAACAACATTTAGATAACAGAAAATTTGTTATGGACAATGGATATGTGACTCAAGAGGAGATTGATAAGGTATCATGATTATTAGTGCATTAGACTGTTTCTACATAATATCAATTGCAAGTATTTTTGGTTTCATTATTATGATGGAAATGCAAATAAAACAAATCAAAACTATGATGGAAGAACACATTAAGTTTGACTGCATAGAAGACCACAAAAAAGATTAAAAAACCCCTTTACAAATAAGACACTTTTGTGTATACTAGATAGTATATACATTTATGAGGAGTGTTTTATTATGTCATTTATAAAAGATTTAGTTAAATCCAGTGGAAACGAATACGCAGGTATTGTTTCTGATGGTGTGCAGGCTGGAGATGTTGATTCGTTCATTGATACGGGTTCACATATCTTTAATGCACTTCTTAGTGGTTCACTATATGGTGGACTTCCTTCAAACAAAATTACTGCAATCGCAGGAGAATCAGCAACAGGAAAAACTTTCTTTGCACTAGGAATGTGTAAACAATTCTTAGAAGATAATCCTGATTCTGCAGTACTGTATTTTGAATCCGAATCTGCAATCAGTAAGGAAATGATTGAGTCGAGAGGAATTGATTCTTCTAGATTTGTTATTATCCCAGTTGTGACCGTGCAGGAGTTCAGAACACAGGCAATCAGTATACTAGATAAGTATCTTGAAACTCCAAAAGACAAGAGACCACCTATGCTAATGTGTCTAGATTCCCTCGGTATGTTATCAACTACCAAAGAAATCGAAGACACTGCAGACGGTAAAGAGACTAGAGACATGACTCGTGCCCAAGTTGTTAAGGGTGCATTCAGAGTTCTAACTCTTAAACTTGGTCGTGCAGGAGTTCCTATGATTGTCACAAACCACACATATGATGTGATTGGTTCTATGTTCCCTCAAAAAGAAATGGGTGGTGGTAGTGGACTGAAGTATGCAGCTTCATCTATTGTCTATCTCTCAAAGAAAAAAGAGAAGGAAGGAACCGAAGTAATTGGAAATATAATCCATTGTAAGAATGCAAAGAGTAGACTTACAGTTGAGAATAGAGTAGTTGATGTAAGACTATCCTATGACAAAGGATTAGATAGATATTACGGATTACTAGATATGGCACTTGCATTCGGTATCTTTAAGAAATCGTCTACAAGAGTGGAACTACCAAATGGTAAAACAGAATTTGGTAAGACAATCAACAACAATCCTACAAAATACTTTACTGAAGAAGTAATGGCATTATTAGAGGACAAGGCACAGGAATATTTCAAGTATGGCGAGACTAGAGACGACAATACTCAAGAATCTGATTCAGAGTAATTCTTTTTCACGAAAAGTGCTTCCTTTCATTAAGGAAGAGTATTTCAACGAAATAGACGAACAGACTGTATTTAAAGAAGTATATTCATACTTTGACAAATACAATAAATCCCCAACTGTAGAGGCACTTCTCATTAATCTAGACAATAGTACTACATTATCTGATAATATAGTGCAAGGGTCTAAGACAATTCTACAGAAAATGGGAACACCCGATGAAACTGCTGAAGAGTGGTTGGTAGACGAGACAGAGAAATGGTGCAAAGATAGAGCAATCTATATTGCAGTCATGGATTCTATCGAAGTGTTGGATGAAAAGTCTAAGAGGTCTAAAGGTGAGATACCCGAACTATTGAAAGATGCACTTTCCGTGTCCTTTGACACAAACATTGGACATGACCAAATTGAAGATTCAGACGCAAGGTTTGAGTTCTATCATACGGAAGAAGAGAAGATTCCGTTTGACTTAGAATACTTCAACAAGATTACCAAAGGTGGTTTACCAAACAAGACTTTAAATATATGTCTTGCAGGAACTGGTGTTGGTAAGTCATTGTTTATGTGTCATATGGCTGGTGCAGGACTTCTGATGAACAAGAATGTTCTTTACATTACAATGGAAATGTCAGAAGAAAGAATCGCAGAGAGGATAGATGCAAACACATTGAATGTTCCTATGAAAGATTTACCCGACTTATCTAAGAAACTCTTTGATAAGAAGATTGATAAAATTGCACAAAAGACTAAAGGTAAACTTATAATCAAAGAATATCCTACTGCATCTGCACATGTCGGTCACTTCAGACACTTACTACAAGAGTTAGAAATGAAGAAAGATTTCAAACCCGATATGATATTCGTTGACTATCTAAACATATGTGCAAGTGCAAGAGTCAAGCCAGGTGCTGGTGCAAACTCTTATACACTTATAAAATCTATTGCAGAAGAACTTAGAGGACTTGCAGTGGAGTTTGATGTACCTATTATGAGTGCAACTCAAACGACACGTAGTGGATATGGTTCAACAGATGTAGAACTTACGGATACTTCAGAGTCCTTTGGATTACCTGCAACTGCAGACTTTATGTTTGCATTGATATCTTCAGAAGAACTAGAAGAGTTAGACCAAATGGTAGTGAAACAGTTAAAGAATAGATACAATGACCCAACCGTATTCAAAAGGTTTGTCATAGGTGTCGACAGAAGTCGTATGAAACTCTATGATTGTGAACAAGAAGCACAAGAAGAGTTGTATGAAAACACTACTGGTATTGATGATTCAATCCCTGTACATGACCGTGGAGGCAACACTAAATACAACGACTTCAAAATATAATGAACAAGAAGACTTTACAACCTATCGAAGTGATTAATAAGATTCAAGAGAAGATAGAGCTCAAAAAGAAACTTAGAGATAACAAAGAAGATAAGAAAGTCAAAAAAGAATTAGTCAAGATTGATAAACAGTTAAAGAATAGTACACTCTCTAAGATATGAAAGTCTTAATACTTGGTTCAGGTCGTTGTGGGACTTCTAGACTAGGTTGGTGTTTAAAGGAACATTACAATATCCCATTTACTTCTGAACCATTCAACTGGGATTATCAAAAAACTTCTAGACAAACAGAAGAGTATGTTGTACCCGACAATCATGTAATTAAATGTCTACCATGTTATCAACAATACATTGACCCCGAACTAAAAACACTTACACACGAAGAGGACGCAAAGGAACGAACATTTTGGTTTATGGACTTAAGTTTAAAGTTTGATAAAGTAATCTTAATGACTAGAAGAGATTTATCACAAAGATTATTGTCAGTTTTACATGCACATAAACATGGAACATGGTGGGATAAATATACCTTTAAACCAATATCAATTACAGAAGACGACAAACCTCTTATAGATGATTTTCTATATACAGAAAAGGTAATTAATACTATATCCCAACAACTTGCAATACCCATGACTTACATGGAAGATTTATATACTAAAGATATAGAAAAATCTAAGGAAACATGGTTATCCTTTACACAAGACTTTGAATATAAAGGAGATAACTTTATTGAAATATATGAAAAATTCTTCTCTCCAATGCATAAACAAAGAACTTAAACTTATAAATAAACATATAATACGGAGAAATTATGCCTTATACAACAGACCAAATCGCAACTCAACAAGATGTTGTTGATACATTAAAAGAAGATATTAACTGGGTTAAAGATGTATCCTACAATTTTGTAGGTAAAGGTACATTTGGACATAGTTGGAATGGAACAAGAACTGCATTTTGGGCAGATTGGAGAACTAACAATCCAAATGCAACTTGGAGTGGTTTAACATATGACGCAGATACAAGTTCAATGACTGGAACACTTGCATCTGAATATGATGATGGTGGAACAACTATGTTTCCTGATGTTAATTATAATTTTTGGAAGTGGGAAATGACAGGTGCTGAAGGTTATGAAGTTGATACTTCAGGAAACTGGGCAACTTGGATATCCACTAAAGAGTCTGAACTTGCAACAGAACAGGCTACACTTACAACTATGCAGAACGACCCTGCATAAAGATTACCGTTTAAATTTACCTAAATAGTAGACAGGAACAGATTTTTCTGTTATAATACTACTATGGGCGCAAAGAATTTACATTTAGAACACTTAGAAGACGAGATTATCAATCAAGGTATTGATGGTGGTCGTGGTGCGATAAACTTCTTAAGAGGTCTTAGAGACATGATGAAGGGCAATTCTAAATCTTCTGTAAATATGACTGTAAAATGGGACGGAGCTCCTGCAATCTTTTGTGGTAAACACCCCGAAACTAATCAGTTCTTTGTTGCAAAAAAATCTCTATTTAATAAAGAACCTAAGTTCTATACTTCAGAACACGAAATTAAAAACTCAGACCTTTCGGGTCAACTACAAGAAAAATTCTTAACTTCATTTCAGTGTTTATCTAAACTATCTTGGAATACAATCATGCAAGGTGATTTAATGTATACTGATGATAAAACAAATAAAATTATAGATGGTAAAGAATATATAACTTTTCAACCAAACACTATTTTATATGCTGTAGATAAAGATTCTGAATTGGGTAAGACAATCGATAGTTCTAAAATGGGTATTGTGTTTCACACTACTTACACTGGTGGAACAATAGAAGACTTGTCTGCAAGTTTTGGTGCAAAGATATCCAATCTTGGAAGTAGTACAGATGTTTGGATAGATGATGCATCATATAAAGATGTGTCGGGTAATTCAACACTTACTGCAAAAGAAACACTTAAACTTACACAAGAATTATCTCTAGTCGGTAAAGCATTCCATGGAATCAAAAAAACAGACTTAGTTAAGTTTCAAAAAATACAGGAGACTATCGCAAAGAAAGGTGCAGGTGCAACTTACAAAACATATTGCAATACACTTATAAGAGGCGGCTCATACAAACCAACATACAATGGATACATGAAACATTTTGAAAATTACTGGAGAGATAAGGTAGTTGCAAAAGTTAAAATGGAAAAAACAAAACAAATTAAAACAGAGATTGGAGAACAACTTTACAATGAACTTCGTAGTTTAAATAAGTTCATTACCAATCTTACTAAGTTTATGGAACACTTAGTAATTGCAAAACAGTTAATTATTGAAGGACTAAATAGAGTAAAGAGTATAGGAACTTTTAAGAAAACAACAACAGGATTTGAAGTTGTAAATCCCGAGGGATATGTTGCAATTGATAAATCAGGAAGTGCAGTCAAACTTGTAGATAGAATGGAGTTTGCATTCAATAACTTTACTGCACAAAAAAACTGGGACAAGTAATGAAAAAGACATTCGGAAAATTTCTAACAGAGGCAAAAGACAAAGGTGCAGTTTTTACTTTTGGACGTTTCAATCCACCCACAACAGGTCATGGAAAGTTAGTAGATAAACTCAAAAAAGAAGCAAAAGGATATGAAGTTCTTTTGTTCTCTTCTCATTCAAATGATAAGTTAAAGAATCCCCTTTCACATAAAGATAAAATAAAATACCTAAGAAAGTTTTTTGGTCGTATTGTGGTAGACGCAGACGCAAGAACTGTATTCGATATTGCAAACGAATTACAACACAAAGGGTATAATAAAGTAAGAATGGTTGTGGGTTCAGACCGAGTAAAAGAATTTGAAATACTATTAAACAAATACAATGGAGTCAAAGCACGACATGGATACTATAAGTTTGAAAGTATAGAAGTAATCTCTGCAGGAGAAAGAGACCCCGAGGCAGATGATGTCAGTGGAATGTCTGCAAGTAAAATGAGAGCATATGCAGAGAAAGGTGATTTTGATAACTTTAAACTAGGAGTCCCTAGTAGAAAAAATAAAGATATAGAACAATTATATAAAGATATTCGTAAAGGAATGGGTATTGCAGAAGGTACACTACCTGCATATATGTATGAAGACTTAATTACAGAAGGAGTCTATGACCCAGGCACGTTCAAAGCAGTTTTCTTTTCAGGTGGGCCAGGAAGTGGTAAGTCAACAGTAGTTGATGCACTTTCACTAAAAGCACTTGGTCTTAAACTAGTCAATACAGATAAAGCATTTGAACTCGGTCTAAAGAAAGCAGGAATGACACTTGACTTAAGAGGTGCAGACTTTGATAAAGTAGACCCAATCCGTGCAAAAGCAAAGAAAGTGACTGCAAAAGGTATGGATGCATATATAGATGGTAGACTAGGGTTGATATTTGACACTACTAGTGCAAACTTATCCAAGGTTAGTTCATACAAGAAGATGTTAGACTCGATTGGATACGAGTCAAAAATGATATACGTAAGTGCAACATTAGATAATGCACAAAAAAGAAATGCATCTAGACCAAGAAAATTACCACAAGAAATAGTTAAACAAGACTGGGACAATGCACAAAAAAATGCACAATCTTTAAAGAAGATATTTGGCAGAGACTACATTGAAGTCACAAATGATGATGATTTAAAATCATTACAGAGAAAGTCTACTAGTCTCTTTAGTAAACTAATGAGTTGGACTACTTCATTCCCCAAAAACAAATTTGCACTTAATTGGAAATCTTCCGAATTGCTGAAGAAGGATACTACTGGTTATTCATCTATAAGAAGTAAAGATATGGTGAAAAAACCACCAACAGAAAAACCAAGTCCATTTGGGTCAAACTTAAAAACATTCAAAAGTAGAAGGACTGGTAAGAAGACAGTTATTGGAAAGATATAAATAGTATTATGGATATGTTAAACACATTACTAGAAAAGAAGAAAGTCGCACAAGATAAAGATATCAAAGACCGTGACGGTACTCAACCTAAGAAGTATTTTGCAAAAGATGCTGACGGTGACGAAATGGCAAAATCTACAAAAGACGCTCGTGCAAGACACTTCGAAAAAGGCAGAAAGGCTGCAGATGATGATGATTCTGCATATGAACCTGCACCAGGCGATAAATCTGCAGAAACCAAACCGTCAAAACACACTAAAAAATATAAAAAAATGTTTGGAGAAGGTGAACAAGACGAGTGTTGGGACGGATACACACAAAAAGGTATGAAAAAGAAAGGGGACAAAATGGTTCCTAATTGTGTTCCCGAATCAGTAGAAGAGGGTAAACTAGTTTCTAGTATTGCTGAGATTATTGATGCAATTTTTAAAACACTTAAACGAAAATTAGAATCGGAATATAAAAAGAACCCTGAAAAAGGTCTTGGTATGATTAACACCGTAGGGTCATTTATAGGTTATAAAGTGACTGATAAGAAACAAGACAAAAATAAACTGTTCCTTAAGTTTGGTGATAACATACAAGAAGACGCGGCTGTTGATGCCGCTCAACTAAAGGCAAAACATGCTGAACAGATGGAAAGACTCAAGGCAAACCATGAACAAGAGTTAGAAGCACTTAAAGATAGACACGAAAGAGAAACTTCTAGAATAGACCAACAGAAAGAGAAAGAAACTCAAGACAAACAAATTCAATCTAAAAGAGACGCAGATAGAAAATCTGCAGAAAAGAAAAAGGAATCTCAACAGGAAGAAAGAGATTATAAAAAAGAGTATGCAGACTACCATTCAAAACCCGAACAGGTTAAAAGAAGAACAAAAAGAAATGAGGCACGAAGAAGTCTAAAAGATAGAAAAGATATAAAAGGAAAGGACGTTCATCATAAGGATAACAACCCTATGAACAACGATAAATCCAATCTATCAATAGTATCACAAAAATATAATAGGTCTGAACCAAGACTTAGAAAACTAAAAGAAAAGGGGTTATTACCAAATGGCAGGAAATAAACACGACAACGGTGTACATGAACAAGGTACAGACGAAACAAGAATGGCATATCAAGAAGACACGCCTGGTCAATCAGTAGAGAAGTATATCGAAGATAGAAATAAGGCATATCATGAAGAGGCCGTAGAAAAGAAAAAGAAACACTTTAGTCAAGTGTTCCAAAACCCTTTAAAAGGATTCCCTTACAATGAGGAGATTCAAGTAGACGAAATATCTGAAAATTATGTAGAAGAAGGTACTATGGCAATTGGTATTAAAGATAGAGACCCAAAAGAAAGAGCAAAAGCACAAGCACAACTGAAAGTAATGTTAAAGAAAATTGGTAATAAGAAAGTAGGTTCTAAAGAAGGTCAAGACTTTGATGATAAATTGGATTACGACATATTGTCAGATGATATATTGGCAGATGAATTTGCAAATCCAAAAAACAAAAATATGAAGGTCAAAGACTTGTTGAAGAAACATTCAAAAAGACTTAATGTTAATTTTGACGAATCAGTAGAAGAAGGATTTGCAGACAGACAGAGAGAAAAAACTAAGTCTCAACAGAAAGCACATCAAAAATCAATGATTAAAATTGCAAGAAAATCTATCAAAGACTACGAGAAAAGAAATAAAAAGGAAGAGATAGAAGAGAATGCAGATGCATCTCTTAAAAAGAAATCAGAAAAGAGTGGTATATCAGTCGGTATTCTAAAACAAGTATACAACCGTGGAGTCGCCGCATGGAAGACTGGACATAGACCAGGCACAACTCCTGAGCAATGGGGACATGCACGTGTTAATTCTTTTATCACTAAAGGTAGTGGAACATGGGGTAAAGCAGATAAAGACCTCGCAAAGAAAGCTGGTGGGTAATGAAAACATTTAAAGAACTTGCAATCAACGAAACACTTGATACACTTCAAGAGTCTAATACTAATCTATTAGACAATCCGTTTAGATTGGGTTCTATGATGTACTTTGAGGTAATCAAAGAGGCAAGAAAGAGATTAAACGAAGGTCGATACACACTTACAGAGGTCGACAAACAAATTTTAGAGACTGATTTAGGAGAGTTTGATATATGTGAAGGTGAATTAGTACCTTTAGATTGTCCTATGATTGTTGAAGAAGAAGAAAAGGAACCTGAACTCAACAAACCAAAAGTCGGTGGGTCTAAGAAGTACTATGTCTATGTTAAAGACGGAGACAAGGTCAAAAAAATATCATGGGGAGACACTACAGGTCTTAAAGTTAAATTAAATAACAAAGACGCAAGAAAGTCTTTTGCCGCTCGTCATAAATGTGACCAACAGAATGACAAAACAAAGGCAGGATACTGGGCATGTAGATTACCACACTATGCAAAACAACTCGGATTGAGTGGTGGTGGGTCTTTCTTTTGGTAGACTAAATATAAGGAGATAATTATGAGTCAAGTGATACACGAATACAGAAATGATAACAGGACTGCAACAGTCCGATTAACTTCAGAAGGTTTTGAAGTTGACTTAGCAAAAGATAATGTTATAATAGAAACTAGACAGGTTCATAACCATAGTGAATCTTATGCAGAAGATGTTGCAGATAACTATGTGTTAGGGGTGTTTGATGCAAAAAAGAATGAGAAGGAAGGAAGTTTCTATGGCTATAGGGAAAGAACCGACAATTACTATCCAGGCGATGACTAATCCTTATACAGAAGAGATTCTAGAACAACATGGAACTGGTTTAAAGTTTGTGGTTAGAAGGTTTTCACATGATGTATCAGAAGAAGACCTAGTATGGCACAGAGACACTAAAAATAGAACCATACATATATTAGAAGGTTCAAAATGGAAGTTGCAGAAAGAAGATAAACTTCCAGTAGAATTAAAAGTAGGTGATGACTACTCTATAACTAAAATGGAGTACCATCGAGTAATAAAAGGTGAAGGAGACCTCGTAATAAGGTTCCCGATTATATAAATAATAGTACTATGAGTTATAAATCAGAAAACTGGAAAGAATCATTAGAACAAGTCCGTTCTCATGTTCAATTAAAAGAAGGTTCAATAGAAAAATCTGCTGAACAAATAATTGACGAAGAGATAGAGGCAGAACTTAGACTTTTTGAAACAGAAGTAATAGAAGAAGATATTCTATTAGAAGCATCTGCTGGTGCAATGATTGATAAGTTATTCAATCTTAAAGGTGATAAAGATTCACAATACGGTGTTGCAAAGATGCTATCTATGACTGGTGTCAAAGTAGTCCAATCAATGCAGAAACAAAACCCAAAAGGATTCGAAAAGTTAATTGTTCAGTTAGGTAAAGAGAAAAAGATTACACTACCTACCAACAATAAACTAATGGCAATGTTCAAAGATGCAGGTGTTAAACCATTACCTGAAGAAGTTGAAGTTATAGAAGAAAAACTTTCAGTAGAAAAAACAATAGAAAAGTTGACAGAAAAGAATATGTTAGGTAGACTTGCTAAATCTATGGAACTTAATGAAAACAATAAAGAAAAGTTATTTAACTATTTCGACAAAGGGGAACTAAACCAATGATACATGACCTACCTAAAGACTTATTAGAAGCTTCTAAAACTTTACTCAAACAGGGTAAAGATTATGAAGACTTTTTTCAATCTGCACTTAAAAAATTTGGTGTGACTTCACCTGCAGAATTTAAATCAGACGAAGAAAAGAAAAAATTCTTTGACTATGTAGACAAAAACTACAAAGGTAAAACCGAAGAAGACGAATCAAAAAAAAAAGTTAACGAAGAACTGTTAGACGAAAACATTCAGAAAGTCGTCAAAATGTTTCCAAGAGATAACGATTGGAAAAAGTTAGTCACAAAATACAAAAGAGATATTGAGGCCATGCGAAAAAACAGTAAAGATTTACCTTCTAAAGTAGAAGATGAACTCCTAACATGGGGATTCGACAACGGTGAAATTAAAAACGAAGATGATGCAGAAAACTTCATCGACAAGATATTAAATGCATAGGAGTTGAAATGAATTTATTTCAAGAATTAAAAGAACTCGCAAGAAAAGAATCTCTTAACGAGATATCTCAAGGTGCAATGATTCAAAAGGCAATAGATATTGCAACCTCAATGGGTGGTAATATGACAGGTGCTGTTAAAAAAATTGAAAAAATCAAAAGAGGTTTATCAAAAAATAAGAATGTTGCAAATGCATTAAGATTAGCAAACGAAGACGTAGTATCAGAAAAATTTAAACCTTACCTACCAAAAGGTAGTGAAAGAGTAATAGACATGTATATCCAATTCAGAGGAAATGGAGAAGAGAAAGACTTTGCAAAGGCAAAGAAAATGGTCATGGATTATTCTAAGAAACATAAATTAGATATCAAAGACCACCCAAGAAACAAAGTATTTGGAACACCTCAAGAAGGTTCAAGTGCATATAAACTAAGTATCTATGCAAAGTTTACTAAAGACCCAAATCATGACCTTGCACCACTATACAAACAGTTATCCACACTAAAGACTGCAGAAGACCACGGTGGTGGTTATGCAGAACCAATCAAAGAAGAAACTGTATCAGAGAACTACAGAACAGCCGCAAGACATGGAATGGGAACTGAAGGTAAGAAAGAGGCAAGAGTAGGTTTAGAATTAGACTATTACGATAAAACTGGTGCAAAGCACATGGGTAAAATCGTAAAGAAAGACTCAAAAGGTTATACAGTTAAAGATGACAAGACTGGTAAGATGCATACTTTTGTTTACCATGACAGAGTAAAAGCAAGAAAATTCTTACAACAAGGTGATAACATACAAGAAAAAGTAGAGTATGCAGAATACAAATTCAAAAACAAAAGAGATGCTCAGAAAGCATTAGACTACTTTAAAAGTCAACAGTTAATTAAACTAGACATCAACGATGACGGATTAAGTCAAGGTGAACTTGCAATCGATGCTGGTAAAAAAGATATGACTAAACAACACAAAGAAGTGTTAAAGAAATTCAAACCAAAAGTTCTAACAACAGAAATGGCATCTGCACAACAGGCCGCAATTGCAATCGCAAAGAAAAAGAAAAATGAATCTGTTATGGATGCATACAGAGACATGTGGGAAGAGAATCTTAACGAAGAGATGATTACTTACAGAGTTAAGAAGATGCAGAGACCTGAAGAAGAGAAATTTAAAAAGTCTGCTAAGATGATGGGTTTAAAGATTACTATGGACAAAGGTAGAGACGATACAGTAATCGTTATGAGTGGAACTAAGAAGAAACTCAGAGACTTCGATTCAGTTGCAAGAGGTAAATCCTCATTCGGAGACCCTTCAACAATATCACACTTTGACGAGAAATAATATGTCATATAAAAGTTTAGTTCAAACAATCAAAGAACATAATACACCAGTAGAACTGGATGAAATCAAACAACAAGAAGTTGATGCACTGAAAAAACTATCTAAAGATATGCAGGCAGTTCTAAAAGGTTATCAGAAGATTGCTCGTATGGGTGACAAAGAACTTACGAACACAAAATACAATAAAGATTACGAAGCAGTTCTTAAATCAAGAGACGTTATCTTACAACTTATTGGTAAAGTAAACACTCAAAAGATTCTCAATAAAGAAGAGACAACAGTAGACTTAGACGAAGCTAGAATACCTATGTACAAACCAACTAAGTTTGAAGGTAAAGAGTTTGACAGAAAGAAAGAAATAAAAAGTTGTAAAGATATGCAAAAGGCAATTCATAAAGTTGCAAAGATGCAAGATGGTATGCAATACACGGCAGAAACAGGTGGAACTTCTACATCAGGAAATCCAAATGCAATATATCAAGGTCTAGTAGATGCTGAACAGGCAATATTTGCTTACATGGGTGGTATCGAAAGAGGAAACTTTGATGGTGTTATCGATATGGATAGAGACTAATGGAAAAAATGCTCACAGCAGATGCAAGATATAAAATCTTCAAAGAGAAATTGAAGAAACTTGGATATGTTAAGAAGTCTGCAATGGAAGTCAAAAAAATCATGGAGAAAATCGGTGATTTTGGAATGATGTCTGATGCAGGGAATAAGAAAGTTGCTCGTGCAGTATCACAATCTAAGAACGAAAAAGAACTTAGACAAAAATTAGAGAAAATCTCTAAAATGGCAAATGGTAAATATGCAGAGGCAGGTGAAGATGAAGTCATCAAAACTGCTGTAGGTGCATTATCAGACAAGTCCACTGGTACACAATCATGGGCAGATAAGAATGTATTTGTACAGTTAGGTCAGTTCAGAGACTTATCTAATGTCAAAGACGGAGAAGTATCAACCAACGACAATAAGAAAACTAAGGTCAAAAGGGACGATGCAGTTAAAGTTTATGACACTTTAATGAAAGTTAAGGCACCTCTTAGGCATAAATACATACAGTTATTACAGAAAGACGCTAAGTCTTTCAAAAAGACTTTTGACGCAGTGTTAAAAGTTTCAAAATAGGAGAAAAAAATGGCACTTTGGGGAATTACAGACGGCGCAGAGTCTAAACCAAAATACCTAAAACAGGAAGATAAAAACAACACTATTGCAAAAGCAGAAGGTTGGGTATTAAAGAAAACTGTTGGTTCAAGAAACTTAGAAGAAGTTCTTGTTGCAGTAGGTTCTGCTACTAACCTTGCAACTGCAATTGCAGAGGCAACAATCACTGGAGTATGGTTCAAGGCTGCATCATATGACCAAGGTGACACTGCAACTGTTGTTGTTAACTGGAATGAAAATGTAGATATCACTAACGGTGCAACATTAGTTGTCACTGGTTCAGTCACTGGTTCAATCACTGCAACTGCAGCTGCACAAACTGGTGTTAACAATGGTGAGTTCACATTTACAGTCCCATCTCAAGCAGAAGATTTATCAATCGGTGCTGGTTCTATAACAGGAACTATTGTTGATAATGGAACTTCTACTGTATCAGATAAGGCATTTGCCACTGGTGACAGATTAGGTGCTACTGGAACAGGTACATACGCAGACATTACTATTAGTTAATCATGGCTTGGGTCACGATAACTGGTTCGAATAACATATGGGAGTATGAAAATACTGCAACTAAATCAGATGCAGATACATACTCCGATTCGAATGGTACAGTTGCAAACGGTATTAGAACATTTACATCAATTGGTGGTAATACTGAAAGAGTCTACATTAAGTGTAGAAAAATTGGTGAAACAATAATTCGTGGAGAATTAAATAAAAATTTCTACGATAATCAATAGGAAAAATTATGAAATCATTTAAAAATTTTATAACAGAAGCACAAGGAATAGATTTAAGAACTTCAGAGAAAGTTCCTTATGATATTAATGACGCAGATGTTAAGAACAAAATTAATGCAATCTTAGGACACACTGCAGTATCAGAGTACTTAAATCCTATGTCTGCAGTTAAACAAATGGAAGCGAAACTATCTCTATTGGGATTAAATAGAACTAGTGTACCATCAGAAGACCCAAGAAATGAAACTTCAGACGTAGAGTTTACTGAAGGAACTGGTTCATTCACAATGCCATTCTCAAGATATGGTCAAATCATGGGTAAATCAGTAGATACACCTATTGATGAAATTGAAAAAGAAGAAGTAGTTTACAATCTAAACATTAGATACGAACAATTAGAAACAGGTTCTTACAAAGTATACGGTGAGTTAGGGTAAATCTTTCTCTTACACTATATAATAGTGTAAATACAATTTAATTATATTATGGGTCTATTTGACAAACTAACAACAAAAAACTTTAGTGCATTCGCACTACAGAACTATGACGACCCTCAATGCGAAGACATGGAAGACTTCGAGGAGGACTTACGTAGGTTCAGATACTTCAAACGATTACTTCATAGATACTATGAATCAGGAGAAATGAGAGAGCGACTCATGTTGAATCATATCATAACATTATTTAATGTTTTTGGGTATGATGCATGTATGAGAATGTTAGAGTTTAAGATAAAGGAACCAAGATATTGGTGTTCAATTAAAACCATGTTGTTGTACTTAGGATACATAGAAGAGACATGGAGACCTGATATTCCATTAGAAGACGAATTGGTAGAAAGATTAAGAGATTTATAGTGTGCTGGTTTAGCTCAGTTGGTAGAGCAACTGATTTGTAATCAGTAGGTCGTCAGTTCGAACCCGACAACCAGCACCATTTTAACCTTTCTAAACACCTAAATAGTAGTATGAGTAAGTTAATCAACACATTAATAGTTTTTAAGATTATAAAGATGTTAACAACACCTTTTGAAAAGACTAAAGCATATGAGTTAGGTCTTATTGATAGAATGGGTGTGAGACAAAAAGACAGAAAAGTAGAGACTCGAGACGAAAAGGCTGCATACACTATGTTAGACCGACTAGTGTTTAATCTTAAAAGAGTTATAGAAAAAGTACCATTCGGTAAATCTAAATTTGCATCATATGCTATTGCACTTGCACTACTAAAAGAAGAAACTCAAATGACTGCAAGTCAGACTGATGAACTATGTGAAGACTTTTATAAGTATCTCAAAGAATATGGTTTACTAGAGGTAGAAGATTTAACTGAAGCTGCAAAGATTCCTACTGGATTGGTAGGAGAGACTTATAGACTAAGACGACAATTAAAAGAACAAAACGACAAAATTTATCCTGAAAAAACTGAAATACAATTAGTGGGAGAACATAGTATTATCTATGGAATCAAACTATATGTTGGCAAGATTGAAGAGGATAGGGTGTTGGTGACTGCAGATGACTTATATTAAGAATATACTAGAGGTTAATGATTTAGTATTCGATAAAGACCCACCTAAAAAATTTAAAAAGAAAGAGGCAGATAAACTCTTTGACGATAAGTGGTTGGACATGAAAGTCCCCGAACCACCTAAAAACGATTCAAGACAAACACTCGGAGAAATCAATGAAATAATTGATAGAAGAGAAATGTTATCAGATTTCAATAAAAAGGTCTACATACACACAAATAAAGATACTTGTTATTATATAAAGGAACACTTGGATGGTCAAGACCTAGAGTATGATTTAAAGGACATAGAACGCATTACAGACAGTGCTAAACACATTGGTAGATATTATAAGAACAAGTTCAATAGACCAAGACCTAGACAAATTGCAGAGAAATTAGGAATTGATAAGTTTACATACGAAACATTAGAGACGACAGGTTCCCCTGCATATCCTTCTAATCATGCATTACAGGCACGAATGGTCGCACATTACTATGGTGAAAAGTACCCTGCACAAAAGAAATACCTTCTCAAGGCGGCTGACATGAGTGCAGAGGGACGAGTGAATGCAGGAGTACACTATCCTTCAGATAAACAATGTGCATATATGATTGCAGATACAATTAAAGACTATTTCAAAACAGATAAATTAACTGAAGATGCACCTATGAATGCAACAGGAAGTGCAGTATCAACAGACGTACCTATTGTTCGTAAAAAGAAAAAACATGTCCCAAATCTTGTCTTTGATAAGATATACAGACGCAAGTAAATTATGATTAAATATTTGAATTATATAGCCCTAATAACATCTATAACTATTGCAGGTATCGCCGCATACTTTTCAGTTATAGGTATGGCAACTATATTCGCAGGTGCATATCTTGGAACTATAGTAATGATGACTGCATTAGAAGTTGGTAAACTAGTCACGGCTGCATATCTTCACCTTGCATGGGATAAAATGAACTACCTTAAATGGTATCTCCTTACTTCTGTTGGAGTATTAATGTTAATTACTTCATTGGGTATTTTTGGGTATCTATCCAAGGCAAACATTGAAGTGTCATTAGTTGGTGATGGAAACAACTTAGAATTATCTATACTTGACACTAGAATAAACGCAGAGAAAGGTAAGATAGAAAGATATCAAGATAGAGTTGCAAACTTAGACCTAGTGCTATCTACTGGTAGACCACAAGATAGAAACTATATCAATAGACAACAGAGAGACGAGAGAAAACAAATTGCAGAAGATATAGATACCTCAATTGGTTTAATTACTGGATATACTGAAGATAAACTACCCATACAGAGAAAACAATTACAACAAGACTCTAAAATAGGGCCGATTAAGTATGTTGCAGAGGTGATATACGGTCAAGAGGAAAGTGTCAAGTATCTTGACAACGCAGTTAGATGGGTCATTTATGCACTTATCTTTGTGTTTGACCCACTTGCAGTGCTACTATTGGTGACTTCAATAGGACTTATTCAACACCCTATTACAGGTAATAAAAAGAAACCACTTATGCCTTCACAAAAAATTGTATTACAAGTACCAAAAAAGAAGGTTCTAGACTTGTCAAAAGATAAATAATAGGTTAATATTAACTTAGGAGAACAATATGTCAGATAGTTATACAGACCCAAATGGAGTTGTAATCACAATTCCTAAAGTCGAGACTAGTCTTGCAGATAGAAAAGCTTGGTTTGAAGGTGCAGGAGCACCTGTACAACCTGATGGGTATGCAGAAATGGCAGATGATGATGCACAAAAAGTATCATATGACGAGTCACTTGCAACTAATACAGCTCAAATCGCAGAAGTACAAGCATTAATAGACGCAGAATAGTCCTAAAAACCCCTTGAAATAATGTGCATTTAGTGTTATACTAAATGCATGTTATGGTTAGAAAGGAAATACCTTTCTATGGTTATGGTTCAATTAGACCAAGCCAAATGGAAGAATGATAATACACTGAATCATCGGTGTAATTATTGTGGCGATTCACAAAAAAATACATACAAATGCAGAGGTTATCACTTTGTTGTAGACCAGTCTTTTGTATATAAATGTCATAATTGTGGTAAGTCCACATCTTCTCAGTCTTTTATCAAAGACCATTTTCCAACCGTACATAAAGAGTTTGTTAAAGAACTTATAACAGAAAAACACGGTAAGAAAAAGAGTGATAACAGAAGAATGCCAAGTGCGAATGCATTTAAGTTCACTCCAAAAAAAGAATTACTAAATACAGAACATAAGGGTGTAATGAGTATTGAGAACTTGAAATTTATTTGTAAAAATTGTGATGAAGTTGCAATTGCAAATGAATATCTAAGTAAACGACAAATACCAAAACACCATTACAAAGATTTATGGTTTACTGAAAATCCACAATCTTTATCTTTCTTATCACCTAAGTATAAAGATAGAGTTTTAGGAACAGACCCAAGAATTGTATTGCCATTTCTCAGAGATGGTGAACTCATAGGTATCAGTGGCAGAGCAATCAATAACTCTCCACTTAGATACTTAACTATGAGATTCAGAGATGACCTTCCACTCATCTTCAATCTAGATAACGTGGACAAAACAAAAACTATCTATGTGACCGAAGGCCCGATTGATAGTTTATTCCTACCAAATAGTATTGCAGTCGGTGGTAGTGACTTTAAGAAAATAGACAGTGATATAAAATCAAACAGTGTAATAATATATGATAACGAGCCTAGGAATATTGAAATACTTAAGAAGATAGAAGAAGTTGTGGACTTAGGATTCAATGTATGTTTGTGGAATGACAAAAGAGTACATGACTTAAAAGATATTAACGAAATGGTAATGAGTGGGTTGACAAAGGAAGAAGTTAAGAGTATAATAGATAAGTCTACATTTAGTGGTCTACAGGCAAAGTTAAAATTTAAGGAATATAAGAAAGTATGAATGCAGATATAAGAGTTGTTAAGTCAGATGGGTCAAAGGTAGATATAAATTTAGATAAGATTCATAGAATGGTAGAAAAGGCCTGTGCAGGTATTACAGGTGTATCAGAATCATTAGTTGAAATGAATAGTGGATTACAATTCTATGATGGAATTACAACACAAGAAATTCAGAAAATTTTAGTTAAGTCTGCAAGTGATTTGATTACACTAGAAAACCCTAATTACCAATTTGTTGCAGCTAGACTACTACTATTTGGAATACAGAAACAAGTGTTCAATACTAAATGGAAAGATTCAGAGATATATCCACCATTAGGAGAAATCATACAAAGAAACATAGACTATGGTGTGTATGATGGAGATATATTAAATCACTATACTGAAGACGAAATAGAAGAGTTAAACAAATATATCAAACATGGTAGAGATACAGACTTTACTTATGCAGGATTACAACAAATAGTAGACAAGTACTTAGTACAAGATAGGTCTGCAAATATTGTATTTGAAACACCACAATTTATGTACATGTTAATTGCAATGGTGTTGTTCAGAAACTATACAAACAAATTAGATTATACAAAGAGGTATTATGACGCAATCTCAACATTCAAAATCAATATCCCTACTCCAATTATGGCAGGAGTTAGAACTCCTCTTAGACAATTTGCAAGTTGTGTACTCGTTGACTCAGACGACACTCTCGGGAGTATCTTCTCGTCTGATATGGCTATCGGAAGATATGTTGCACAAAGGGCAGGTATCGGTATCAACGCTGGAAGAATTAGAGGAATCGGTTCAAGGATTAGAGGAGGTGAAGTCCAACATACAGGAGTTGTCCCTTTCCTTAAAAAATTTGAATCAACAGTTCGTTGTTGCACTCAAAACGGTGTCCGAGGAGGAAGTGCAACAGTTCATTTCCCAATATGGCACCAAGAAATCGAAGACATTATTGTCCTAAAGAATAACAAAGGAACAGAAGATAACAGAGTTAGAAAGTTAGATTACTCTATTCAGTTATCTGAATTGTTCTACAAAAGATTTCTTGCAAATGAAGAGATAACATTATTCTCTCCAAATGATGTAGAAGGATTATATGATGCATTTGGTACACCCGAGTTTGATGAACTTTATGAAAAGTATGAACGTGCAACATCAATACCAAAAACAAAAGTTAGTGCAAGAGAACTAATAACAAATTTACTAAAAGAACGTGCAGAGACTGGTAGAATATATATTATGAATATTGACCATTGTAATGAACATAGTAGTTTCCTTGACAAAGTAAACATGAGTAATCTTTGTCAAGAAATTACTTTACCTACAGACCCGATAGAACATATTGACGGTGAAGGTGAAATTGCATTGTGTATATTGAGTGCTGTCAATGTGGGTATTATTAAGGAAGAAGAGTTAGAGAATCTATGTGACCTCGCAGTCAGAGGATTAGAAGAACTTATTGACTACCAACAATACCCAGTAGAGGCCGCAGAGAGGTCAACACTTGCAAGAAGAAGTCTTGGTATTGGATACATTGGACTCGCACATTTCCTTGCAAAGAACAAGGTTAAGTATGACGACCCTAAGGCATGGGAACTAGTACATGAACTTACAGAGTCATTTCAATACAACCTTCTAAGGGCATCTAATAATATTGCAAAAGAAAGAGGTGCATGTGAATACTTTGATAGAACTAAGTATGCACAAGGACTATTACCAATAGACCACTATAAGAAAGATGTAGATGAACTTGCAAATCCTAAATTAAGATATGATTGGGAACAACTTAGAACAGACATAAAAGAATATGGTTTAAGACATTCAACATTGTCTGCACAAATGCCTTCAGAGAGTTCTAGTGTTGTATCTAATGCAACAAATGGTATTGAACCACCAAGAGATTACTTATCAGTTAAGAAGAGTAAAAAGGGAACACTAAAACAAGTCGTACCACAATACTCACATTTAAAGAATAGTTATACACTACTATGGGATATGCCTTCTAATGAAGGATATATAAATGTTGTTGCAGTAATGCAGAAGTTCTTTGACCAGGCAATTAGTGGAAACTGGTCTTATAATCCCGAGAACTATGATAACGGAGAAGTTCCAATATCAGTTATGGCAAAAGATTTACTCAACACATATAAATACGGTTGGAAAACATCATATTATCAGAATACTATGGACGGTAAGACTGAAGATGTAATTGAAGATACTCCTTTACCATTAGGAGAGGAAGACAATGAGGAGGATTGTGACGCCTGTGCAATATAAAGATAAAACAGTAAAAATAAAAAGAATTACAGATGACCCAAAAGAAAAATCTGTAATTGGTTGGACGAATGAAGAAACTTTACACTTTATGGAAAAGGGATATGTGGTTTTAAGAAAGTTTATACCACAAGAAATCATTGATATGACTATGGACGTATGGAAGACTATTGAACATAACGAACAAGTCCATGATGCAGTTTTTGTTTTAGAAGAAGATATAATTCATGAATCTCCACCCGAGACACTATTTAAATCTCATGGGGGTCACACTAGTCCTATGGGTGTTATGATGCACAATTACTTAACAAAAAGATTATCTGAAGTTATAGATTTATCTTTAAAGGAAACATATACTTACACTAGAAAGTACGATAGAGGTGCATATTTAACTGCACATACTGATAGACCTTCATGTGAAGTTAGTTCTACCATATGTTTAGACTATAAGTCAGATGATGGTTCTCCATGGAAGATATGGGTCAAGAATGATGACAACTATGTACAAAAAGAAGATGGGTCTCCATTTGAACACCAAGAAATAGTAGACATGTCTCAAGGTGTTCCTTTAAGAGAACGAAAGAAAGACCCTAGTATGAAATGTATTACATTAGAGGTTGGAGATTTGTTATTGTATCAAGGCCCGAATGTGATTCATTGGAGAGATACTTTTGTCGGAGACTATACATACCACATGTTTTGTCATTGGTTCAATGAACTAGGTATGTTAAACGAGGCTCCAGGCGCAATGACTGATGTTGAACCCAATATGCCAACTTTAAGAAATGTTCTTGCATACGATGGAAGACCAACTAGATATCATACAGGTAATGAACAATCAGAAGAATTTAAAAGATTTGCCCAAGAATGGAATAAAGAAAAGGATAAAAGAAAATATTCCAATAACTATTATCATATAGAAAGAGCATAAAAATGACAGTATTTAATAAAAAAAATGTAGACTTCAAAAAGAATAAGATATTCTTCGGAGAGTCACTTAACACACAAAGATTTGATGAGTTCAAGTATCCTATATTTGATAAACTCACTCAAAAACAATTAGGATTCTTTTGGAGACCCGAAGAGGTATCTCTACAGAAAGATAGAAGTGACTACAACTCATTATCTGATGCACAAAAACATATTTTTACTTCTAACCTAAGATACCAAACACTTTTAGATTCAGTGCAGGGTAGGGCGCCATCCATAGCATTCTTACCATTTGTCTCTCTACCCGAACTGGAGTCATGTATTATAACTTGGGATTTTATGGAGACTATACATTCACGCTCCTATACTCATGTTATAAAGAATGTGTATAGTAATCCTTCAGAGATATTTGATACAATTATAGACGAAGAGGCAATTGTAAAACGTGCAGAAATGGTCACTGAAAAGTATGATGAGTTTATAGCACTAGGTCGTAGAAGATTACTTGGATTAAAAGTAGACGATTATGACCTTTATAAGGCACTATATCTTGCACTTATATCAGTTAACATATTAGAAGGACTTAGATTCTTTGTGTCATTCGCATGTAGTTTTGGTTTTGGAGAACTTAAACTTATGGAAGGTAGTGCAAAGATTATCTCTCTGATTGCAAGAGACGAATCACAACACCTTGCAATATCACAACACATACTTAAGGCATATAAAAATCAAGAGAATGACCCAATAATGAATAAGGTTATGAAAGATTGTGAATCCGAAGTATACAAAATGTATGAAGACGCAGTAGAACAAGAGAAGGAATGGGCTGAGTTTCTATTCCAACATGGTTCAATGATTGGTCTTTCTACACAACTACTAGGAAACTATGTTGAGTATATTGCAAACAAGAGACTTCGTGCAATAGGATTAAAACCTATATATGATATCTCTTCAACAAACAACCCTTTACCATGGACACAACATTGGTTCAACAGTAGAGGACTACAGAACGCACCACAAGAGACAGAGATTGAGTCGTATGTCATTGGTGGTATCAAACAAGATGTTGACGACTCTACATTCGAGGACTTTAAACTATGATTGAAATATATGGAAAAGATAATTGCCCTTATTGCGATAAGGCAAAAGCACTATGTGAAAGAAAGGGATTGGATTATCAATATAAACTATTGAGTTTTGATTTTACTAGAGAAGAAATGTTTGAAATGTTTCCAACTGCAAGAACCTTTCCACAAATCAAAGTTGATGGAAATGCAATCGGTGGATACACTGAATTAGAGGAAATAGTTAACTTAGAAGACTAATGAAATCATTTAGATTATATCTTCCAAAAGAATCTGAACAGAATGTTCAGTGTGAAAGGTGGAAACATCTTTTTAAGATGATTGATAGAATCCATAATGAAGTTAGAGTCTACATTTCGGGTATAGAGTTTTCTGAAAAGGATGCAAAATACCCATTACCATATGCAGTAATAGAAGGCAAGAGAGTTTCATTTGAACACTTGTATGATATGGTTATGATAAAAACTGGTAAAGCTGAGGACGATTATATCCCAAAGGAAGATAATGGACAAGATTAAAGAAGATAAGTTCTGTAATGAATGCACTACAGAATGTACAATAGAACACTATGGTGAATATGAATTACTATATTGTCCTTTTTGTGGTGAAGAATATGATGAAGATGAATAATGGATATATTTTGCAAAGACTCTAAAATGTTGAAGATTGCAATTAATCTTGCAGAACAACTTGAAATCGCAGACGAACACAATGTTGCAGTTTATGTCAAACGATTACCACCCTCTTTCCAACAGAAAGGAATCATAGAATACCCTAGACACTTCAAAGACTCAACACATATTGATATCTATATCAAATATGACTCAGAAAGATATATTACACTTGCACATGAAATGGTACATTTAAGACAAGTTTTGACTGATGGAGTTATAGATGAAAATGAGGCATACACCTTAGAAAAGACACTAAAAGTGCTTGACAATGGGTAGCACTTTATAGTATACTAACAGTATGGAAAATAAAGTAATAAAGAGAATCTTCGTTGATATGGACGGAGTACTAGCAGATTTCAACACTGGTGTTGAAACATTGACAGGGAGAGAGTTCCCTAACACCGACCAAGGTCATAATGACTATGACGAAAGGAAGGAAGAGTTAACAAACAAAAGACTGTTCAGAAACTTACCACCTATGCCAGATATGTATGACTTAGTTGCATACATCAGACATACAGGACTTCCTTGGGAAATCCTAACTGCGGCTGGTGTTATCAACAGAGAATTAGTGGTGTTCGATAAGAACGAGTGGATAAGAGAACATGTCAGTCCTTCAGTGGTAGTCACTTGTACTATGACTGGTAGTCAAAAAGGTATGTTTGCAATCAAGGGGAGTGTCCTCATTGACGACAGACAGAAGAACCTTGATGCATGGGAGAAACATGGTGGAATTGGTATCCTACACACTAGTGCAGAAGACACCATTGCACAACTGAAAGAACTAAGAAACAGTTAATTTCAGACGACTAAATAATAGACTGGTTATCCAGTCTATTCGCATATGAGGAACATAATGGAAAAATTGAAAGATAAACTAATAAGATTTTGGAGATGGATATTCGCAGAAGAATATAATATTACCATATACCGTCAATCAGAAGTATCGGGTCAAATGTATAAGTCTACTTATACTGCTCGTAAACTTTTGATTCAGAAAGAAAAACACTTAAAGTTCAGAGATTGGGATACCAAAAAAATGGTAGAGATTCGCTCGTCCAGTGGATTGGACTATAAAATAGAGGAGATATAATGAATCAATTTTTTATAGCAATTATATTGGTACTTGGATTAAGTTCTTGGTATCTGTTTAATGAAAATCAAACACTCACTGCAAATAATGTAAAATTAGAATCTGCAGTAGAGGAACAGAAACAGACTATCCAAGCAATTAAGGATAATCTTGAAAAACAAGGAAAGGCACTTCAGAACATGCAGAGAAAGAATGCACAAATAGAGGCCGATAAAGACAAGTACTTGTCTATATTATCAAAACACAACTTTGAGAAACTTGCAATTGCAAAGCCAGGGTTGATGGAAATAAGATTTAACAATGGAACAGACGAAGTATTAAGGGAGTTAGAAAATGACACTAAGAACATTAGTAATATTGACGACACTAGTTCTAACGACTAGTGCATGTTCCCTACTGGGAACAAAACAGATTGAGGTAGTATCAAAACCAGTTCAACTGGATATCATACAACCAACATTACCAAGAGAGATATCTCTACAAACACCAAAGTGGTATGTTGTATCAGAGGCACGAATAGTTAATCCATGTGTTAAGTCTTTATCATATGAACCTAAGAGATTCAATGACGAAGGTGTAGAACAATTCAAAAGACCAAAAACTTGTGAGTTGACTGAAAGAGAGAATCCCGAGTGGCCAGTTGGATACACTTACTTGGATAGATTTCTTGACGACATGAAAGACCAAAACAATGGAGATGTTGTATTTGTTGCAACGACTGTTGGGGACTATAAGAAAATGACAATCAACAATCAAGAGATTCGTAGATACATACGAGAACTTGGAGAGGTCATTATATATTATCGTGATGTGACATTACCAAACGGAGAAAAGGGAGTAGGAATTGAAGGCACCAAAACAAGTAATTGATTCAACACCTGTTGATATACCTTCTACAGAACCTATAGAACAAGAAGAGAGTACATTACAACCTACTGATTTCCAACCTGCACCTACTGAAGTGTTGCAGTTGTTTCCTACTAACATGTTGAGAGGTAGTATACCACTTGACATGAATACTATATCAAATGATATTAAAGGGTTAGTAGATAAAGTTAAGGAACTAGAGGGTAATGATACTGCAAGAAACTATACTACCTATTTCAACCATGATATAAGAACAAGTATGCATGAGTTTGAGTGGTTTAAAATGTTCTCTAATATCATAAAAGATACTTATGTGGAGTTCTGTAAAAATATCTATGCACATGAACTAGACTATTTACAAAGAGATGACATACACTTATTTGCATGGGCAAGTGTCTACAATGAAGAACATTCACATGAGGTTCATAATCATGTCGATTCCTTTATGTCGGGAACATGGTATATAAAAACTAATGAGAATACTGCACCTATCAAATTTATTTCTCCTAATGTAATGACAACATTTCAACACACTTCTGTAGATACATATCATTCAAGAGAGAACTTTCCTAACATGCATTTTATGGGTACAGAATGGTTAGAGAATGAGGTACACTTTAGACCATTAGAAAGTGAGTTTTTACTATGGCCTTCTTACATGCAACATATGGTTCCAGTCAATACAGTTCCACAAGATGAGAACTATGAAAGAATATCATTGTCGTTTAATCTAAAACATAGACTTAATATAAATGATAACGATACTGGACATAACATGTCATATAAAGGTATTCTATGACAATAGGTTTTACATGTGGTGCATTTGATTTACTCCATGCAGGACATGTAGTCATGTTAAAAGAGGCAAAAGAGAATTGTGACTACCTAATTGTGGGATTACAAACAGACCCTAGTATCGATAGACAGGAAAAGAATCAACCAGTACAGTCAGTCTATGAAAGGTTTGTACAATTGTCTGCAGTGAAGTATGTTGATGAAGTAATACCATATGATACAGAAGAGAGTCTAATGGACTTGATTCAATCTACAGAGTTTCATTTGAGGTTTGTGGGTGAAGACTATATAGATAGAGACTTCACTGGAAAAGGACTACATGAAATATATTATACAGACAGGAAACATTCATTCTCAACGAGTGATATAAGAGGTAAATTAAGATATGTCAAAGAATAAAACATATGCAATGGACGAACTTTTTAAACAGAGTGCAAGACACTTACCAGTGTTTGACCAAGACAATCAAGTATTGACTATAGATAACTTCTATGAAAATCCCGAAGAGATATATGACTGGTTAACTAGTCAACAGTATCCATTGTGGAAATACTCCACTGAAAGAGATACAGAGAATGCACAACGATACAATGACTGTAGAATAACAAACAAAGTAGCACACCCAACAAGATTATATTTCGCAGAGATGGAGAGAGTGCTTGACCAGTGTAGACAATACTTCCACAAAGGAGAATACCACTGGGATATGATACAAGAGTTTAATGTGTTCCAAACAATAGAAGAGTTCGACACTAAGGTTCAACACTACCCACACATAGACAGTGAGTTGCACATGTCCAACAATGCATCAACACTTAACATGTTAGTCTATTTGGATAAAGAAGAGAGTGGTGGTACTGCAGTATATGGTGGAGAGTGGATTACCAATGATGAAGCACATTCACTGTTATATCCAGTTGAGGATAGATTTACGATTGACCATATCATTCCTGCAAAGTTTAATCGTTGTGTTATATTTCCAGGCAATAGACTGCATGGTGCATACATAGATGATTACACTAAATACTCGGGAGAAAAGTGGAGATTCTCACAAGTACAATTTTTCCACCCACAAAGAGGACAACAATGAGTTTTGTAATATGCGAACATAGAGCACTTTCACCTGAATTATGTGATGAGTTAATTAACATGTGGGATAGGGCTCCAGTCACTGAAGTCTTTAATCCTGATGAGAACCGTTCAGATTTGGTTCAACCAGTCAATGACGAAGACAACGATAGATTGAAATATGAAGACCATTTAGGTCGTTCAATATATGTTATTGGTGGTACTAATCCCGACTATGAAATCATAGAGAAGTATTGTACTCATGCAGTGCCTGAACATGAAGACTTTAAACAGATATCTTATGTGTCTATAATACAATATCCCGAAGGTACACATATGCCTTTTCATAGAGATAACGCAGACGATGGGGATACAGGAACCGTAGTGTTTAATTTAAATGATGAGTTCAAAGGTGGTAAATTCCATGTAGACGGACACACATTCATTCCATTCTTAGGAAACATGATTGCATTCAATGATTCAAACAACAGGTGGCATGGTGTTGACCCAGTGTTCGGTGATGAAAGATTCTCATTGTGCATATGGTATACAGACCCCGATAGAACTCCTGAAGATGAGGAATACAATCAACAAGGAGAGTTTGTTCAACAAGAACAACAATCGGAGAAGAAACATAGTTATGCAATATTGCCTGAATGATACACCCCGATTCAGTCAAGTGTTATGTGTGTAAGGATTCTATCCTTATAGAAGATGTGAAGTATCACACTGCAAGGGGAGAAGGGAACATTAAGGTCTTTTGTGGGCCTGAATGTAGTTTAAAATATTATGGAGAAGTGAAATGCCAATCAAATACGGAAAAACAGTAATCGCAAAGGATAGGAATACTGGTAAATTAACAACAACACACGATTATATCAAACAGAAATCAATCAAAGAGTTGATTGATGCATATAACAAACCTGTTGTACCAAAATTAAGACAAAAAGTAAAGAATGAACTCGTGAGAAGAGGTGGTGTTGTGTTTGAAGTTAAACAAGAACCTACAGGAGACATTACTGAAGGACTCGCATAATGGATTATGTGGAGAGGTTCAAGTATGACGGTTATTGTGTCATACCAAATGTAATATCTGAGAATGAAAGTGCAGACTATATTGATACAGTAAAAAATGTCATACAGAGTCATACACTTGTCAAGGATTACAAAGGTAATGACAACAGACTATATAATATATCCGAACACTTCACTTCATTATATAAGAATGAGACTTTAGTATCACTTGCAAAAGAAATACTCAACTGCGAATCAATAGACATATGGAGAGACAGACTATATCCATGTGAAACCATAATGCACCCACCATTACAAAATTCAAATAGTGCTAGGTGTTCTCCAAATAAAACACTAACATGTTATGTGTGTCTTGTCAGTGCAGAAGGTATGAGTGTTCAACACGAATCACATTTAATAGTAGAGCCAATAATACACAATCATATGAATAGTGTAGAGGGTGAGGGTACAATTCACCCAGTCAATTGTAAACTTACAGATTTAAAGGGAAATCTTTGTGTAGTTTTTACTCACATGGATACCATAGTTGAGGGTAAGAACCCTATTGAACTAACTGGTACATGGAGTCCAAAGGTTGTATGGGAATATGTCGATACTGATTCCAAGAACATAATGTCTAAAGATAATATAGAACATGGACGCATTACACTATAAGAAACATGGTTGGGTACACATAGAGAATGTGATACCACAAAACCTAATTGATATAGTCACTGAGGTTAGTCAAGAGTGCAAACAGATTGCAGTTGAGAATGAACACACCCCTGCACCATATGGAACTAGAATACACTGGAAAGGATTGGGTTGTGCATCTAAGTATGAACCTAGACTGTTGGAGTGTTATAAATCAGAAGTCAATCGTAAGATTGCAACAGAACTATTAGAGACTGATACACTATATCTGTACAATGACCAAATAGTACTGAAACTACCCAATGAAGAGTTTGAGTTCGAAGAACACTATGACAATCAGTACAGTTCTAACAGAGACAATAGGATACATAGTATCAATCTCTCGTGGATACTAGATGATTTTACAGATGATAATGGAACACTAAATATGAGTGGACAACAGATATATCCTAAAACAGGAGATATAGTTGCAATAAGAGGTGATGTGATACATTCCTCTAAACCAAACATAAGTAATAAGAGTAGATTGTTATATGCATGTGTGTTTAATGGTAATGAACCAGTGATACATGAGAACTTTTACAGAGAGAAGTGGATATGAATGTAAATGACCCTGCACCATTAGGACAAATAGAAAGTATGAGGTTCAACCCCGATAAGGAATGGGTTGGAAAGAATAATTTCAATAGTCAGTTCTTTGGATTGATAGAACTATGTCAAGACCTTAGAGACTGGGGTGTAAGGAATGCACAATTACTAGAGATAGGAACCTACAAGGGAGAGTCTAGTATCATATTTGCATCAACATGGTTGTTTGACCATATAGTGACACTGGATAAACATAATATGCCAGAACAATACTACCCTTTGAACATGTTCTTAGACAAAATGACATATCACTTCATAGACTCTAAGGATATAAAGGAACACTATGAGGATAACACATTTGATGTTGTCTACATAGACGGAGACCACGAAACTATAGGTCTTATGAAGGACATGCAAAATGCAAGAAGTCTTCTAAAGACTGGTGGGTATATGTGTGGACATGATTACAATCCAATATCATGGCCAAACACAGTACAAACCATTCGTGCATTTTTTGGAAGAGAACCCGACAAGGTTTATAGTGATACTAGTTGGGTATATAAGATAGGAGAATAATCATGGGATTTTTTAGAAAATTTACTGATTGGTTAGGATTTGAAACTGTCCGTGCAAGAGACGAGAAAGGTCGTTATATTGCAGATGACAAATCAACACCTAATATTGACGAATCAAAGAAAAGAGTTTACAAAAGTAAACGAATAAATAAAAAGAAATAGTTTATTGGGGCTGGGGGTGCGACTAGGGTCAGTTTCCTACTTGCACTAGGAAACTCTGAGGGGCAGAACCTCACACTCCACCATTCGAGTCTTAAGACTCGAACTATTATAAATATTATTATGAAATATTATTATACATATAAAGTATTGTTTAGTAATGGTGACTATTACTTAGGTCAACACACTACTGATAATTTAGAAGATGGTTATACAGGTAGTGGAAAGAAACTCAATGAGAGAACAGACCCTTTCATATTTGATATACTAGAATACTACAATTCAGAAAAACAATTAAACACTGCAGAGGCTGAGTTGATTGGTGACTTGTGGTATACAGACCCAAAATGTCTAAACATGAAAGAAGGTGGTACTGGAGGTTGGTCAGCAGTAAATAAGACTTTAGATAGGTCTTATATGTTAACAGAAGAGTACCGTGAGAAAATGAGACAAAATACAATAAGATTACATGAAGAAGGAAAGATACCCTCTTTTCCTAAACATGCATCAAAACTTGGTATAAAAAGATTAAAACAATTATATCCGAAAGGTACATTCTTTGGTAAATCTCACACTGAAGAGACTAAGAATAAGATTGGTCTGAAAAATGCAAAACATCAAAAGGGTAAAGGTAATTCACAATATGGTAAAATGTGGATAACCAATGAACAGGAATCTACAAGAATCAATAAGGGTGAATCTATACCCGAAGGTTGGAGAAAAGGAAGAGTCATTGGAATTTAAAGAAGTACTGGAACACCCTGTTCCACATATACGAATAGAGAATGTCTTCAGTGAGGAGACACTTGAATCATTCAACGAAATGTTGAGTGGTGAACTCATTCGTAATACAACTAAAGCATACGACTTATATAATCCAGTAGGACGATATCACCCAATGATACTAGACACCTATAAAGAGGTATTCGATAGACGATTTGAACTCGCAGAATCATTAGGTACAGCACTACCCAATGGCACACACAAACAAAGAGGTGTTGTTCAAGGTTATAAGGGCCCTAACACATACCAATTACATTTAGATACAACCACAAAGACAATGACAAGTGTAGTGTATCTATCTCCACAAGAGAATGTGGGGACAAAGTTCTATGAGGACGGAAACGGAAATGGAATGTACGAAGACCCATGGAAAGTCAATTGTGGTTATATATTCTGTAGAAGTGAGAACTCATGGCACAACTATGAGAACCCACAAGACAATATACGTTGGGTCGCAATGTACAACATTACAAATGCATAAATACTATTGTCACACAAATGACACATAACCGAAACAATTAAGACACGAAGACTAAGTACCTATATGGGAAGTGCAGTTGTCGGATAGTTTCAAACATTAAAGGAGATAACAATGCAACATTACGCATCATTGTCTGCCTCGTATCTTAGGACACTTGCAGACAATTTCAATACTATGATGAAGAGTGGTAGATTAACAAAAGTCACTAAAACTTTTATAAAATAATCGCTTGACATAACCCGTGTATACACGTATAATGTATACATGGGTTTTATAAATCTTAATAGTAGTTTGCGATACGGGCCGAGTGGTAAAAGAAGAAAGACTTCTGCCTTTACTACCAAGTCTAAACGTACTAAATACAAAGAACTTCTTTCACAACAGCAGGAAATCTATGACCAAGTGATGAAAGAAGTAGAGGAATATCCCTCATACATAGGAACAAGTACAGGTGCAATTACACCTTTACAAGAACCTATGCAATATACTGGAGAAAGGAAGTATCTTGGTAGTTTTACCATGCATAAGTCCAACATGGTGCCTGTCTTTGAAGATGACAAACAACATGCGATAGATATTGCACGTATGAGACGGTAATAAATAAACTTGAAATATATTATTTACAGGAGAAGTATATAATGGGAATTAAAATTATCACACAAAAGTTTGGTGATACAACAACAGAAGATGTCAATAGATTACATCTAGAACTAAGTCGTAAAAGAGTTTTTACGATGACACCCGAGAGTCCAATAGAATTATATTGTCATACAGATAATCCCGAAGGATTACATGAAGACATTAATATAATCAAACTTACACCGAGAGATGACATTACAGATAACAAATTCTATAATGTAGAACTTTTTGATAAATTCGGTGAGGATAAGGTTATACTATGGGACGCTAACTTACAACCACTTGACCTATGTCAGACACTGGTCATTAAAGGTTTCCCTATGAAAGGAGACTTTAAAGAGGCCATGGATTTCATACCCGATATGGATTTAGAGTTAGGTATGAAGATTAAAGAAGAACAATATCCTTTTATTCAATGTCCAACAAAATGGTGGGACTTAGATGAAGAAGGTAATACTGGTCTTGCAGATTACTTCATTGCATTTTGGGGAAACAACTGTTCACATTTAACCCAAGTATTTGAAAAAGACCCCAAGTCTGCACAAGAAACAGACTTCGCAACTTTCATTAAGAACTCATTCAAGGGTATCATACTACCAACAGAACCAGGCGTGTTCGCACCTTACTATGTCAGTAATAAGGAAAGAACTGATGCACTCAACGAACAATGGGATACGAATGTAAGACCATTTTTCCCTGATGCATGGGTTGGACACGGTGGAGAAGAAGAGGCTCCTTTTCTAGAATGGAATCATGAGTATAGAGATGTGACGAAACAAGTACAATTCTTATACTTAGATACCAATAACGGAGAGAATAGACCCGAAGAAGACTGGTATCTTCAGTTGTGGTTCCTGTAAACCATAACACTTCCCACACCATATATGAGAACTTCCTTACACACGAGGAATGTTCTCATATCTCACATGTCTTGCAACGAGACGAACAAAAGATTCTATCCATACCTAACACCGCCGCAGAGACTACACCTTACACGGGACTCACGAATCAACACATAGTATACAATTGGTTAAATCACCGTGACATACGTCCTCTGAATATACCACAACGACTGTTAGACCTACCTCTATTCCAATCATACAATCACTTAAAGATACAATGTTGGGGGAACATACTACGCCAGGGGGAGGATATCACATTACACCAACACCACGGAGACGAACTGGAACCTACCACACTCACGCAACGGGAGTCTAAGTATCCACCATACCCATTGTTCGCATCTAACATATTCCTAGACGGAATAGAACCTTCATACACACATTACGAAGACACTGGAAAGACGGTCAATATCAAAGGAGACATACACATAGTAGGGAGTCTCGTCAGACATTCAGTCAAGACTAATATACACCGTACACCACGGGTATCACTTGCAATGGATATATTCTATGCAGAATTTGATAAGGTATCAGAGTGGGGATTCTTTAATGAGAAGAGG
>Ga0181392_1000058_pt1 | contig 34188 bp, 53 predicted proteins | sample 15SPOviralmetaG_FD_130083 | JGI IMG/M metagenome (GOLD analysis project Ga0181392, IMG submission 130083) | Marine viral communities from the oligotrophic San Pedro Time Series (SPOT) site, San Pedro Channel, CA, USA - 15 SPOT_SRF_2010-09-15 | ecosystem: Environmental > Aquatic > Marine > Strait... | reverse complement strand
GAAGAAAAGCTAGACCACATTCACAAAGACGTAGAGCAAAATTCAAAAGACATCGAAGAATTAAAGAAAGAAGTAAACATTGGTAAAGGTAGTGTAAAGACTTTAGTTTGGATTGGTAGTATTGCTGGAGTAATTTTAGGACTACTCAAGTATGGAGGAAACCCATGATTGGTATGATTGTTGGTGGTCTTACAAAAGCAGTTGGTGGTTACTTTGAAAATAAAAGCAAGGAATCACAAGCTAAATCAAATCTTAAAAAAGCTGAAATTGAAGCCAAGACTTCTGTTGCCAAAGCTGTTGCAGAAGGAAAACTTGAAGCAGATAAGTTAGATGCACAATGGGAAAACAAAGCTGTTGACCAACTTTCTGGAAGTCTGAAAGATGAGTTTATAACGCTGGTAGTTCTAACGCCCTGTTGCCTTATTTTCATTCCGAGTTTACAGCCATATATAAGATTAGGTTTTGATATCTTAGGCACACTTCCAGATTGGTATATCAATTTAATTTATATTACAGTGTGCGCAGGATTAGGTCTAAAAGGCGTTGGTGGCATATCTAAGTTTATGAAGAAAAAATAATGTACAAACTATCTAAAAAATCACAAGCAAAACTTGAAGGTGTGCATCCATACATGCAAGAGTTGGTAAGATCTGCCATTGGTTTATCTACTATAGACTTTGGAATCAGTGAAGGGATGCGAACCAAAGAAAGACAACAGTTGTTGTTTGACCAAGGCAAGTCATTAACACTGAACTCAAAGCATCTGAAAGGATTAGCCGTAGATGTGTATGCATGGGTAGATGGTGGAGTAAGCTGGGACTTTAAACACTATGAAGAAATTAATCTTGCATTTGCAAGAGCTGCTGCATTAACTAACACAAGTTATATATGGGGTGGTACTTGGATCAAGCTAAAAGACGGACCACACTTTGAACTAACGGAGGTATAACATGTTATATCAAATGCTTAGAGAAAAATTTAAATGGGCAGTAAAGAAACACAACCAATACTGTCGTATTATTAATCTTGTATTATTAGTATTAATAATTATTATATTATTATGAGAGATTATAAAAGAGAATACGCACTGTATCACAGTAAACCTAAACAGGTTAAAAGACGTACTGCTCGTAACAAAGCTAATCGTATGATGGGTGATGTTCCAGGGAAAGACGTAGCTCACAAAGATAACAACCCAATGAACAACAGTCCTAGCAATCTCGTACATCAAAGTAAAGCTAAGAATCGTGCTGAACCTCGTAAACGAAAAGGTGATCCGAGTAGACGAGCTTACGCAAGGATAATGGCAAGGAAGAAAAAATGACCTTAAAGAAACATCAGAATCCAAAGGGTGGTTTGAACGCAGCAGGTCGTAAACATTTTAAACGAACTGAAGGCGCAAATTTAAAAGCTCCAGTCAAGAAAGGTAAGAATCCAAGACGTGTATCATTTGCAGCAAGGTTTGCTGGTATGAAAGGACCGATGAAAGATGATAAGGGCAGACCAACACGTAAAGCATTGGCACTTAAAGCATGGGGTTTTGGTTCCGTTGCTGCTGCCAGCAGTTTTGCAAGGAATAACAAAAAAACTTAGCGTCTTACAGGCTTATATGCAGGCGTAAAAGAGGGTAGGAATGGTATGACAAGGGAGAATTGTTAAATGCCACCAGAATCCAAACAGAAACGTCTGGTAATGATTACGGATGATTACCTACAGAATTGGAACCCAGATACGCTAGGAAAGAAGTCTATCTACATTCGTGATACAAAAGTCAACTGTTTGTTGTGTTGTTTCTCACGTAAAGGCATGCACTCATGGGCATACGATTATGCAAAAGGTAAAGTACATAAAAGTAAAGTGTTTGGTTATTATCCAGGCATGACGATTAAGCAAGCAAGGGGAAAAGCATTGGCAATACAAACAGAAGTTATAGATCAAGACAAAGATTACGATGAAGTGTTTGAAATACATCGCCATCCATCTTACATATATTTTTTAGAAAATAAATCAGGACAGATAAAAATTGGTAAGTCTACTAATTGGATGGCACGCATCAAAGAACTAACGGTATCAACCGAAGGTGTTAGGTTGATTGGGATTAGATTAGAATCCAAAGTGTTCAATGAAAATACTTGTCATCAACTCTACCGTAAATACAGACAGCAGTCGAACGAGTGGTTTAATGATAAGTCTAATGAAATAAAAAAACTCATAACTGCTGCTGTTGTTTACGGTGAGAAGGATCACATACTATCATCAATCATGGCAGAACAACACAAAAATATTTATGCGACCACAGTCAGCAAAAGCAAAGGGTAGAAAGTTACAGCAATGGGTACGAGATAAACTCATTGAATTACTTGACGTACATCCAGAAGATATAGAGTCTAGGAGTATGGGAGCAGGTGGTGAGGATCTCATTATGGCTCGTGCTGCCAGACAGAAATTTCCTTACTCTATTGAGTGTAAGAACGTAGAAAAATTAAATGTTTGGGAAGCCTACGAACAAGCCAAGGCTAACTGTGGTGACTACGAACCTCTTGTCGTAATGAAGAAGAATAACAAGAAGCCCTTAGTCGTAATCGATGCAGAATTTTTTATTAAGAATTGTCAGAAGATTCTTTAGGTAAATAAACTTCTACAAAACAATCGCAACTAGGACAGCTTAAGTTAGTTACCATAATAAAATGCTCGTTTTCTTCTTCGATATCGTGGTCGCCACCCCAAATTAATTCTGTATTACAATGCCAACAATTCATATTAATACTCCAAAAGATTTTTAATTGTAACCGTCTTAGCTCTAATACTTCTAGCTTCTTTAGCAGCTACAAACTTCTCAGGTTGTGGCTTGTAGTTACGTACCTTACGTTCTAATTGAATTAAACCTTGCTTAGTATTGACTTGTCCAATCTCATTGTCAGCCAACGCTTCAATCATTTGCATCTGTAACTTTTCCATTTCTGTTTCAGCTACTAATTTATCTTGCTTAAAAATATTATATTGATTCACAATATCTTCCATCTTGTTATCCAATGTTACTGGCTCATTGTAATTAACACGATTGTATTTCGCTGCCATCGTTTCAATGTCAACAGGATTGTATAATGTTCCGTCATCAAGATGCTGATAAAATACATGTGCTTTTTTAATAATTTCAGTTTGTATAAATTCACTGGTAGGCATCACATAACAACGGTGATCATTACCGTTAAATAAAATAGACACACATAAATAATCTGCATCTGCAATCCAGGCTTGACATTCAGCTTGTAAATAGCCACGACCGTAGGGTTCTAACCTTAATTCATTGACTGAATCGTATGGTCGACCTTGCATGTTCTTGTATTCAACGACCATCTTACCCACCACATTTTCTATTATGTCATCTTGTGGGGTATATACTTTGCCTTCGATAGGCACAACCATAGTAGCTTTTTTAATATAAGCGATAGCATCTAAACTTGCATACAAATCATACGGTTTGTTGTTTGAATCTAAGCCTAGTTCTTTGCTCATTACTTCGGTTATAGGGTAAGTAATATCTATGTCTAATGCTTCTTTGGTTAGCTCGTTGATGGTGCCTTCCAGTATGTTACCCATTGCCATACGTTCTTCCATTTTCTCACTAAACTCTGGTCGTTGATAAGTCCCTGCTCTTACATCTCTTATCTGTTGCAACACAGTGTGTGGCGTTCCAAATAAATAAGGCATTTGTGATGCACTCAACATGTCATCAGGTGATAACTTGCCAAAACCTTTGTCGTTAATTTTTTTCATAATTTTTCCTTAAAATTGGTTGGTGTTTTCTTCTTGTTGTTTTGGTAACCATAAATATTGTTTACCTTTAGCTGATCCTGCAAACAATACTTTGTTGTCTGCCATTAATTTTTCTAATACTTTACTAAAGTTTTTAGCTTTGGTGCTGCCTAACCCATCAAACAATTCCAATGCTTGTTCTCGTAAATCGCTACGTGTGATGGTTAGTTGTCCTTTAGGTACATCAGCATGACTACTACTATTACCATTCAATAACATCTTAACCATTAAATCTAACAGCTCTTGGTGCTTGGTCATGCGATTAGGATTGTCATCAATGGTAGCTACTAATGATTGCCCACCTAAAAAATCTATCTTCTGCATTTCAAACTGCATCTGTTCAAACGGCTCACAATCTTTCATCTTGTCTGACGTTAGTGTGCAATACATATCGTCTTTTGCTACCTGTATAGATGTATCCATCGCAGCATATATAGCAGATGATCCACGATACTGACTGCCACTTTTACCACTGTGATGTACAATCAAACACGTTGCACCTGTGGCTTCACGAAACTTATCTAAGTTATTAATAATCTTAGACATTTCAGTTGCGCTGTTTTCTTCACTGCCACCACTGCACCTAGCTAACGTGTCAACCACTATTAATTTAGGTTGCAATCGATACATGCCTACATCCATTAGCAAATCATCCATCGTTCTTTCTTCATTGATATCCAATGCCATTGGTATCAAGTAAAAGTTATCAATCTTCTTTTGGTAATGCTCATGCCATGCAGTAGTTCTGTTTTTAAAACCACTAGATCCTTCTGCTGCTACGTACAACACTGCACCTGGACTGACACTGTTACCATGAAAGTCTTTACCTGTTGCAATACACAAAGCAAAGTCCAGTGCTATAAAGGATTTGTAGCTGCCACTGTGTCCCCATATCATTGCTAAACTGTTTTCTTGTAAAAAACCATTCACTAAAAACTTAGGTGGTTGCATGGTCATAATATCATCATAGGTCATAAAACGATAATTAGGTTCTATGTCCATTTCCTCAAAATTTTCTGGACATTTTTTGACTAATTGCTTTAATGTTTCTATGGTGTGTCCTGCATCCAACCAATCGGTAATGTCATTGCAATTTTCACCTTGTCCTTCTAGCCAACAGTGCTTGACTACTTTAGCTATGGGTTTTAGTTTACCGTACAATTCACGTACTCGTTTCATCCCTGCCTTGTCGTAATCTCCTATAATAAACACACGCTTGTCTTTAAAGTAAGGCATACATTCATCAGGCATATCACTGGCACCACCGAATGTTGTGCCAATCATGCCACGCATACGTAAAGTGTCAGCATCTTTTTCACCTTCGCATAAAAAGATAAACTTGTTCCCTGCTTTGACCACTTCATGCAAGGCGTAAGGCACACGTTCTACCCCACTCAACGTGTAACCTTTGTCTGATTTCCAACGAAAATCTTTGGGTTCCATACGTAACTTCTGATACAACACCCTGCCTTTCTCGTCAGTGTAATCGTACTGTGCCAAGAGTACAGACTGGGCAGAGGGGGTACTAACGTTTTGGGGGTTCTGCTCCAGTCCATACCGTTCTTGCAATACCTTGATGGGTTTTTCATCAGGGTAATAATGTCGTAACAAATCAATACATCCACCACCAATACCATTCTCGTGATCGTAAAACGTACCACTGTTGGTGTTGATAACCTTAGATCCTTTGGCACCGAACCTTATCATGTCATTGCTTTGACTAGTTGGTTCACCAAATATATCTTGGGCTACTGGTAAGATGTAGTCCTTCCAATTAATATCATTAGAACTCATCGTCATCTATACCTAATGAAGCATCTAGTTTTGCCATCTCAGCATCCACTTCTTCCTTAGTGTAAGGTATTGCTTTCTTTTTTTTGCTATCCTTACCCAATCTGTCATCCATGTGTGGTGATACATCTATATTATCATCATCAAACTGGTTTTCGTTAGGCTTTCCAGGCATAGATAAATCTACTGTTTCAGTGACATTAATTTCAGTCAATCCTTCAGGTCTATCTACGTATTTAATCACTTCAAGATTAGGTACAAACCATTCACCTGCACTACCGTTTTCTTTGATAGCTACGACTGGTATCTGTTTGTCATCAGGTCTACCTTCTAAGTAAGTATTAAAAAATTTTTGTATTGATTGTCCTACCATACCACTGTTGGAACCAAACTCACACAGACCAATGTCTTTAGCATACAGTCTAATGCAAAATGTTTTCTTAAATTCCTCACCAGGCTTAACAGGAAATGGCTTGTCGTACTTAACCATCTGTGATTGTGGTGCTTGCCCTTTTAAGATTAGATTCCAACCTTTTTGAAACACCTCTAAGTCCATAGCAACCTTACTTGGCATATCAATTACATTGGTTTCACCATCACGTCTTAACTTCCACTGACCAGTGTTAGCATTAAACGTAAGTATGTTTGGGAATTGACTCCCACCTTCCATTCCAAAATCATTCAGCATTTTCTTCACCCTCTTTAGTTTTGTTTGCTTCAAAGCTATCTAATATAGCTTGAAGTTTATTAATATACAATTCAGTATGCACAATATCTTGAATAATTTTATCCAAGTTATCAGACATAGATGAACCATCCCTTATTTCACATAGTTGTAAACTTAAATTAAGTTCAGCTAACTTAGCTCTATGTTTAGCTAATAATACTTTAAATACTTCAATCATAATTTTTCCCTTTCTAGTTGTATGGCATCCACATAGTCTTGCATTAAAAAGATTAGCTGTTGGCGCTGACTGATCCTTCTAAAATCACACGCTTCTTTAAAATCTTCTCGCACTGCTTTGGGAACCACAATGTTAAGCTGTACGTTGTCTACGTACTCCTCGTCTTTTTGCAGTTTCATACTTGCTCCTGTCGCAAAATAGTTTTAATGTACCCTCTGTTTTCGTACACATCTAATGGGTGTATTTCTAACCTAGTCACTCCACTTTCTTCCTTGTGTGTCATAAAAGGGCGCTTGTTCGCAATCTTCCTGCTGGTGTAACCTTTATAAAAAGCATTGGATAATTGCTTCTTGACCTCATAAGTCAAGCCTAAATAAAAATAGATAAATTCATCCTCGCTACAGTTAAATAAATCAATTTCTAAATTCAATTCTTGGTTAATTTTTTGTATCAAAACGGCATATCCTCGTCATCAAACTCCTGCACTGTTGCTTGAAAGTTTTTCTTCATTTCGTACTGCATCTCATTACTACTGATTAACGTACACAGCTCTTGCATGGTGTAAATCAATACCGACTTACCCTGATGCTCTTGTTCCATCAGTGTCTTGGTATTTCTATCTGGTACCACCATGATTTCATCGCCGTTGTCTTTAGTAATGGAAAAGAAATCAATGTCAATACGTTCCAGTCCTGATTCCAATGCTTTGACAATCACAATGTCGTACCCCTTGTATAAAGCCTTCAAACTTGTTATTAACGCATCCCTTTTCGGTACGTGTTTCGGTCTAATTAAAAATTCTGCTAAGTTACGACACGTTATATCCTCTTGTTTCTTAATTTTGGTGTACAAATTTACCTCTAACACCGACAACACCCTTGCTCTACCGTACTTAAGTAGCTCCATGTACTTATCTTCAGTCCTGGATAGCTGTTGCAAGACTTCCTTACCCATGTTGGTGCGTTCCAATGCAGCTCGGTCTATTTCTGATATGTATAAACTCATAGTTCCCCCATAATTTCATGTAGTTTTGGTGATCGTTTGTGTTGCTGGATAAATGCTCGTGCTTTGGGGAATACTTGCTCGAATGTAATCTTGATGTTGTTCCCCCTCATGTATTTTTCGTACTCTTGGTAACTGTATTGTACTGATTGCCCTAGTGCTGATGATACTGCACCATTCAGCACCGATAAATACTGCATATCCACAGGTTCGTGTTTAATGCTGACCTCTTGCTCTGCTTGTTCGATATGTTCTTTTAAATGTTGTCTATCCATCTTGTTAAAAGATACCACTGGTAGTTCTTCGTGGTTGGGTACTTCATCTCTGCCTTCCCCCAAGTACAGCACTTGTCGTCTGCCTGTTTTCCATTTAGATAGCTGCCCTTTCTGAAATTTTTTCTCTAGATCTCGCATCAAACCTAACTTCTTTAACTTGTCCATGTTGTTAGCAACGGTGTTCTTGTCTTGCCCTGATCTTGCGCCAATGGATTCACACGTTGCAAACAGTAGCCCTTGTCGGTTGCTGAACGTACACATAGAGATAAAGGTCAACAGTTCCCCCTTACTAATTTTCTTGCCCAATTTACACACCCTGATAGGTAAGATACTGTAGACTGCGCCCTTATAATCTCCTTCGTTCACGTTCCCCCCACTCTGCGCCTGATAATATGTTGCTGATCTCTTTGTAGGCTTGTTCGTACAGTTCCCCCCTACTTGGATCGTCTAATTTTGCCTGCTCAAATAGGGTGTAGATTATATTTTGTAGTGATTTAATTGGCATCGTTCCCCCTAAATGAAATGTTAAAAAAACTTCCTGTTGGGCAATCGTGGTGTGAGCATATCGCCTGATATGTATTTCTACCCCTTGCCCTCTTAATATGAAAACTAAAATTTGTGTTTTCAGGTACTAACTCCCAAAGCATATCTTTTGAGTCTTTTAAAATAAATTCTTTTGTACCCTCTGATCCTCGCCAATCTAAATTACGCCCTTTAATATATGCTTTTTTGCCCAAATATTTATCAAAATATTTTAGATCATATACAAAATCTTCCCATGCCCAATCACTTTCGTCTTGGCTTTCAAAATATGTGTTATAAAATATTTTCATCGTTCCCCCTTATTTATAAATTCTTCTCGCTCTTGTGCTGTTGTAAATACATAATAATCATCACTAAAACCCTCGTCTGAATTTATACATTCGCATAAATTTCTAACACCACAAATAAACTCTCTTTTTTCTTTCGTGTTGTATCCATATACTATTGGCTCATTCACCTCCTTTAGTTCATCTTCTAATTCATCTTTTAAAGATTCTTTATTGTACCCCTTATAACTATCTCTCATGTAACACTCTAAAACACGATACAATTCATCTATCGGTGTATCTTCTTTAAAAAGACTTATTTTGTGTCCAATTAATCGGTCTAATATTTGCTCTCTAGTCATTATTCCCCCTTTTAGATAACGATATACTTTTAATATCATGTTTAGTTATATCATGCTTATCTATCATTTTATACATGGCTTCGTAATCATTATCAGCAGAATAATAAGCTATATGCAATCCGTAATCTGGAATTTCTGCCACTATCTTATATACATTTTTTACTCTATTCATTCTTCCCCCTCTTCCCATTTCCATGCGTTATGGCTAAATTCAATAAGGTTATCTAAGACTTCTTCTTTGGTAAATTCACGTGGCAACCCTGTATCTTCAGGTACACATATCGCACCATGTCCACATGCAATCTCAAATACTTCTTTTATAAAATCTTTATCTGTCACTATTCCCCCCCTATAAGTCTAATTTCACCATGTAATTCGTAACCACTACTCCCCTTGTCGCTAACTTCAATATCATAGATCCAAGAATTTATAATATCACTTCCATTTTCTTCTATTACTCTTACAGAATAATCTTGTCTTTCTTTACCTAAATTTTGTAAATGTTTTATTAAATTTTCTACAGTCATTTTATGCTCCCCTATTTTACCTGTTAGTTGATACCATTCATCATTATCCATGATTCACCTCTCTCTAGTTTTTCAATACAATCCCAACAGTAAAATCCCTCGTAATGTTCATCGTGTATGCAAGGATATGGCTTACCTTCAATTTCTTCTGTAATTTCTGTTGCATACAAGAATGGTTTTTCACACTCCTCGCAAATTCTTCTGTCATCAAATACTGGTTTATTTGCATAACTCATCACTTACCCCCTCTATATGAAAATAGTTTATTTATATATTTATAACCTTGCTCTAATTCTTCTTCAGTAATGCCTAATTCATTGACCATATCATCTACCATTTCTAGCCAATACGCTTCTCCGTCATTTGATTTGTCGTATGCTTCCATATCATTATCTTCTTTAACTGCATAACGGTTGTTGTAATCTTCCTCATAACGCCCACTATCTTCATCTTGACAGTAAAAATGCAAACAACCACAAACATAATGACAACTTGTAAAAATTTGTTCTACAACATAATCCATTCTTTCTTTATTCATTGTTCCCCCCTCTCATATAAATAAGCATAATCAAATAAAATATCTACATAATGATTTTCTTTGCCAAAATGTTTATACACTTCATAATGATTAATTCCTTCTGCGATACAATGTTCTCTATCTACCTCACCCCAATCTTCTGAATCATCGTGTCTAGTAAATAGACAATTATCTTCCATTTTGTATTCGCAATCGTGTGGCTCGTATTTAAATATTGTTTCTTTACTCATCGCTCCCCCTTATTTATTGATTAAAAGTACAACCCCCATAGCGATTACAGCTACAGGGATCAAGATTAGTATTGCTAGTTTTATGAATAATATTGGGTGCATTGTTACACCTCAATTGCATTTGTCTATATCAAATAAACCGTATGGATCACCATATTTAAAAATCATAGCTATTTGTTTTTCTGTATTGCCTTTATATATCCAACACAAAAAATTAAACATCAATTTATTATATAATGGAAATTTGTATTTATTATTCATTTAGAGTACCCCTCTGTTTAATTTATGTTACCCCTATATATTACTAGAATTAATAATAAAATGTCAATAGAAATATCTATATTATTATTAAATTATTATTTCAGCTTAGCATCATAAGCATTTACTTATATGCCATGCTGTATTTAACATCGCATCAACATAGCAACATCGCATACCCCCTTATACGAATAGGCTTATAAATGGCATTTGCATAGAATGATAGCAAATTCGTACCCAAACAACAACGCATGTGTATATTCGCTGTTAAGCGAATACATGCTATGTTGTACCATGCTATGTTATAAGATGTGTTGAACCAATTAAAAAACCGTTCCCCCCATGTGTACTATCATCAAAACCAAAATCATAAAAATATATAATTTATTAAAATATTAGAATATAAGCACATCAAATATATAAGATAAAAAAAAGCCCTCATTTCTAAGGGCTTAAGATGTGGCATAGGTGCCACTTAGGATATAGCCTTCCGGCTATCAATGAATCTAAAATGACATGATAACAAATATTATAAATATTATCATAGCAAATAATATAAAAGATCCTATTATTTCTAATACGGTCATATATTCTTCATTTTGGTTATGTACATCTTTCATAATTTATCCCCTGTTAAAAATTTCTAAATATATATACACCATGATTGTTAGATTCGACAACATAATAATCATACTGCAAATTTCTTGCGTATTGTTCATAATCAAAATAATACTGTAGGTGATCTGGAATCATGTGGAATTCATCGCAATCCATTAAAAATTGCTCTGCATATTCTTGAAAAGAATCATATTCGCCCATATAAGAATCATCAATAGAATCTAATGAATCAATATCATTATTATATTGGAGATAAGCATTAATTAATTCATAATCATATTGTTCTATAGCATTTTGTACTTTACAGATATTTTCAATACTTGGATATTCTCCTAAATCAGGAAAATTATCATAAGCATGTATTGCCCATTCTTCTGCAAAGGGTTGTTTTGATGTTTTTAGAATTGCATTAATCTGTTTTTGCAGTTCTTCTTCATCATTTGAAGGTACAATCCAAGCACCATGTAAAATGCCACTATTATATGACGCTAAACAAGCAATATATATTTGTGGTTGTATATCTTTATCTTCTTTTGTATTTGTATTTATCATAATTAAACCCCTTTATTAATTAAATTATTTGTAAATCTATTCAAGAACTTTGGATCTCTACCCTCTAATAGTTTTGAGCATACAATTAACATTTTATTTAAACTTACAGTTTTGCTGCTAACAAATGACCATTGTAAACTAATGTCATAGTGATTAATTATATAATGCCTAGCTTCATAATCATTAGCAGCTTCGAATACTCTAATATCTTCATCAATATCATTATATCCATTTGTATCAACACCAATTGCTATATAATCATACATTTTATAAACCCCCTTTAATTGTATTCGTAATGTTTAATATCTTTTATTGATTCCAGCGCTAATATGTTACATAAGTTCTCTATGTCTATATCAGTAATAATTTCTATAATATCTAAATGAATATATAACCAATTATGTAACATATATAGAATATGTTTATTCTTAATATTAATATATCCTTGACATTTAAATATTGTTTTATCTTTTAATATTCTTCTCATTATTTAACCCTCTTATTAATTAATACTATCATTGTAATCATCATCAGATCCATACACATCATAAAGTCCATTAGGATATTTTAATATCCATTCTTCTGAACATTTATTACAGATAAGCGTCGAGCCATCTATATCAGTAGTGCCACATTTTACTTGAATAATCTTAGTGTCGTATTCATTAGACAAGTATTGGTCTGCTTTACCTCTACAGTTTGGTTTTCTTTTAATTGGATTTCTAATTGGATTCATTACTTGACCCTCTTATTGTATTTGGCATAATTGCCTGTTCTATTTTCTAAATCCTTCATGTCTTGATACTGCATAATCATCAGTAGTACAATAGATGTAAAGATTAAACCAAGTGCGAATCCTACTATAAATATCATCATCATTGTTTTACCCTCTTATTAATTAACTTACACCTATATGATACTAGATATAACTAATATTGCAATATATATGTTTGATCTATTACTTATAATGGGATTACTAAGGGTAAAAAAATAACCCCCTAATATATGATTACAAACAACACCAATGCGCAAATAAAACAGTCATATATATAGAAATAATAGACATATCTATATTAGCAATCGCTTATACTATCATATATGTAATAAAATCAATGACTTACAAATTATTATTAATTCGCATAATCGTTATTATGTTAAATAATACAGCACATACTATCATTTTTCTGTAATCGACCATACGCCCCCCACGCCTACCCCCTTACGTATATCCCTTTGACACAAAATTTTTGTGATTTTTGGTGAAAACAGTTATATACTCAGCTTATGGCTAAATCATTATCACTAAAAGAAGCTAAGGCAATACTTAAATCCCCTAACGAAGCCAAGCGAGAAGCTGTTGAACAAGAGTTAGCAGCCATTGGTGCATCAGAATTAACCGATATTCTTAGTTGGGATAGCAACGGACACACTACAATGCTTGCATCTGACGCATTAACAGAAAGAGCAAGGCGCAGTATTAAGAAAATAAAGGTAACACCAACGCAATACGGCAACCAGTTAGAGGTTGAGATGTACGATAAGATAGCAGCGCTTCGTTTATTAGCAAAACATTACGGTATGTTGAATGTCGATACATCACAAAACCGACCATCGGTACTAGGTATCAACATAAAAGGTCCAGAAACAGTGTATGACGTGAGAGAAAAACAAGATGATGATGAAGAAACCGAGCAAAAAGACTAAAGTAACATTGGTAATTTGGTACGATGCTGTAGCAGAAAATGGCTGGATTACAGGAGAGGAAGCCAAAACTAATTGCAAGCTAGACAAATGTGTGTCGATAGGTCACTTGGTAGATCGCAATGAGGAGAGAATATTATTAGCTTGTACTAAATCAGAAAACGAATATAATGCTCTTATAAACATTCCTAATACATGGATTGATACCATTAAGGAATATAATTTATAAGGTTAATACAATATGGCGAGAGTATCAGGTAGCAAAGATATATCCAAGCGCAGAACCAATAAGCATCAGCAGTCTGATGTTACCGCACTAAACTTAGATTTCAGCAAAAGTCCTACCGTATGGAAGTTTTTAAATGACGGTTCTTTTGTACGTGGACTGATGGGGCCTGTAGGTTCTGGAAAATCTTATGCGTGTGCATCTGAAATAATGTTACGTGCATTACAACAACCAGTCTCACCACTGGACAATACTCGCCACAGTCGCTTTGTAATTGTACGTAACTCTTATCCTGAACTTAGAACCACTACGATCAAGACGTGGCTTGAGATATTCAGTGAAGCAACCTGGGGACAGATGCGTTGGAGTCCTCCACTAACACACCACATACAGTTACCTCCAAAAGGGAAGCTGGCAGGTCTTGACATGGAAGTCATTTTTTTAGCATTAGATACACCCAAAGATGTCCGTAAGTTATTGTCACTCGAACTGACAGGTGCTTGGGTAAACGAAGCCAGAGAACTACCGAAAGCGGTAATTGATGGTTTGACACATAGGGTAGGTCGATATCCAACCAAAGCACATGGTGGTTGTAACCATCGATTTATTATTATGGACACCAACCCACCTGATGACGACCATTGGTGGCACAGGTTGGCTGAGAAAGAAAAGATGAAGGGTAAGTATGCTTGGAAGTTTTACAAGCAACCAGGAGGTGTCAAAGAAGTTGATGCCAATTATGAAGATGCTATTTACGCAGGTAGCAAATATTGGGCAATCAATGATAAAGCAGAAAACATTGATAACCTAACGGAAGGTTACTACGAACAAATGTTAGGTGGTAAGAACTTAGATTGGATTCGTTGTTATGCAGGTGGTGAATATGTGTTTGTGCAAGAAGGGCGTGCCGTATGGCAAGAATATACCGATTCGCTAATGAGTGAAGAAATAGAATATCTACCAGAATACCCATTACAAATAGGACTTGACTTTGGACTAACGCCAGCTGCAGTGTTTGGGCAGCGTTTAGACAATGGGCGTTGGCACATACTGCATGAATTGGTGACGTTTGACATGGGGTTAGAACGATTTACCACCCAATTAAAGGTTGAAATCAATAAATTATTTCCCAATGCTAAAGATATTAAGATATGGGGTGATCCAGCTGGGAGTAAAAGGGATGAAATATTTGAGGTTACAGCGTTTGACCATCTCAGAACGCAAGGCATGAACGCCAGACCAACGGTGAGCAACGATTTTAAGGTACGTAGGGAAGCAGGTGCGATGCCAATGAACCGATTGATTGCAGGTAAAGCTGGGTTGATTGTGGATAAAAAGTGTTCAATGTTAAGAAAAGCACTGGCTGGTGGGTATTATTTTAAACGAGAAGCAGTTGGCGCAGGGTATGAACGATTTAAAGATGTACCGTTTAAAAACAATTTCTCCCACATCGGAGATGCGTTTGGGTATTTGATGCTTGGAGGAGGAGAGCATCGAATCCTCACTCGTAAAAATGCACAAGGTGGTGGGCAACAACAAACGACAGCGAGAATGGATTTTAATGTATTCTAAAACTAAAGAGATGCGAGGTAAAAGAGGGGTGTCAAAAACCTCGCAAAACCCTATAGGATTAGTGGAATTTTACAATAGTTTAAATAAGAATGAAAGAATACTTTATCGTGAGTACCAAAACGATGATGCGTATTATTTAGATCGCAGAATAGCTGACACGATGTATCACGTTACTTACGATGAAACAGTAGCCAACATTGAAGCATTACAAATGATGGGTCCAGCAATTACAGTTTTGTACGATAATCAAATAGCATCTTGTTTTGGATTTGCTACCGTATTTCCATCTGTTGCAGAAGCATGGTGTTTAGGCAGTAAAATATTTAATAAACACCCTGTAGCAACAACCAGGTCTGCTAAGTTTGTATTAAATTATGGTGCAAAATACATGGCATTACATCGTTTGCAAGTAATTGTTCATAATGATAATCAAGTTGCAAAGAACTGGGCATCTGTATTACAATTCAATTACGAAGGTCTGATGAAACAGTTTGGACATGATAAGTCAGATTATGTAATGTATGCTAAATATTATTAGGAGGATCTATGCCAGGCAAGAAAGGTTTGTACGCAAACATTAACGCACGCAAGAAAGCAGGTACTAGCCGCCCTAAATCTAAATCAACTATTTCAGATAAAGCCTACGCTAATATGAAAGCTGGCTTTAAGAAAAAGAGGAAATAATTATGGGTGGAATATTATCAAAACCAAAAATGCCAGCACCAGAACCAATCTCGCAAGATGTTTTGGATGAGCAACAAAGGCAAAAAGACGAATTAGCGGCAGAAAAAGCTCGTACTGAACAAGAACGTCTTGATGAAATGCAAGGATTGCAAAAACGTAAACGTGGACAGCGTTACGGTGGTAGACGTTCTTTACTTTCACCATTGCGAGAAGATGCTGAAACTGGTGTGAAGAAAACAACTTTAGGGTAGATTATGATAAGTTTTGGGCAAATGATGGGGATGAGAAAAAGAGATCCTTTTGAGCAATTTTTTAAATCAGTTCAAATGCCTGACGGTAGTACAACTTTTGAAAGAAGATTAGAAATAACACCAGGACAATCATTGCAACAAGCACAACAAGATTTAAAACCAGTCACTAAAGAAGCAGCTGATATTTTTAAAGAAAAAACAGGTAAGGCTTATACTGGCGCTGTGTTAAAAGAACCAGAACCAGAACCAGAACCAGAAAAAGAAACATTGGGTAAATCAGAATCAGCATTGTCTAGACGTGAACGATTACGTAGACGTAAAGATGCTTCATTCCAATTTGCAGCAATGCAAAAACAAGGCGGCAAAGCACAATCAGGAGTTTAATATGCCAAAAGTTACCAATCCAAAAACAGGAAAAACAAGACATTTTAAATACACAGCAAGCGGTGTTAAGATGGCTAAAGAGTATGCAAAAGCAAGCAATGGTAAATTTTCTATGGGATCACCAAAGGATGTTTACAGGAAAAAGAAAACATGAAACCAACCATAGGGCAGATTACCAAAAGATATAAATCAGCAAAAGCTAAAAAAGATACATGGGAATCAGTGTATGAGGACTGCTATCGTTTTGCTTTACCCAATCGTAATTTATACGAAGGTTATTATGAGGGCGGTGTTGTTGGTCAAAACAAAATGGCAGACGTATTTGACAGTACAGCGATTGACTCAACACAAAGATTTGCTAATAGAATACAATCAGGTTTATTTCCACCACAAACCAACTGGTGTCGACTAGAACCTGGCAACGATATACCTAATGAACAAAAAGTAGAAGTACAAAGAATCTTAGATATTTACAGCGATAAAATGTTTTCTGTGATTCGTAGTAGTAATTTTGATTTAGCGATGGGTGAGTTTTTATTAGACTTAGCGGTTGGTACTGGTGTTATGTTGGTACAACCTGGTGATGAATTACACCCAATTCGCTTTACATCAATACCAATGTATTTAGTTTGTTTTGAAGAAGGTGCGTATGGAAAGGTTGAAAATGTTTATCGAAACATAAAATGCAAAGCTGAACAAATACAGGTTATGTACCCAGATGCTAAACTAAATTCAACATTAAACGATATGGTGCGTGATAACCCTATTAAAGAAGTTGAGCTTTTAGAATCAACTATTAAAGATTTAGAAACTGGTGTGTATCATTATCAATTATGTTTTTCTAAAGAAAAATATGAATTATTACATCGTGAATTAAAATCATCGCCATGGGTTATATCAAGATATATGAAAGCAGCAGGTGAAGTACATGGTCGTGGACCATTAACCGTTGCTATACCTGATATAAAAACTTTAAATAAAGTAAAAGAATTGTTGCTTAAAAACGCATCACTGGGTATTGCAGGTGTGTATACCGCAGCAGACGATGGGGTGTTAAACCCTAATACTGTTACTTTAAAACCTGGCGCTATTATACCAGTAGCTAGAAATGGTGGACCACAGGGTGAATCATTAAAACCATTAGCTCGTAGTGGTGATCCACAGTTATCACAAATTGTGATTGACCAATTACAAATGTCAATTAAAAAAATATTGTTAGATGAATCAATACCAAGAGATGATATGTCAGCACGTAGTGCAACTGAAATACAACAACGTATACAAGAATTAGCGCAGAACTTAGGTAGTGCCTTTGGTCGATTGATATCAGAAACCATGAATCCAATCATTCGCAGAACATTAGCTATTATGGATGAGCAAGGAATGATCGAATTACCTTTAAAAGTAAATGGTTTAGAAATAAAAGTAAAACCAGTTAGCCCAATTGCTATGTCACAAAATCAAAATGATGTTAGTAATGTATTACAATTTCAACAAATAGTTGCTCAATTAGGACCAGAAGGTGCTACTGCAATTAAAGCAGGCGAAGTTGCTGATTATATTGCAGAAAAATTAGGCATACCAGCAGAATTAATAAATAATACAGAAGAACGAGCTGCATTAATACAAGAAGCAGCAATGATGGCGCAACAAGCTGCACAACAGCAAGCTATGGCTGAACAAGGAGAACAAGCACCACAAGAAGATCAACAAGAATTACCAATGGAGTAATTAAATGAGCTGGGATGAATTAACATTAACAGACGAACAAGAAATAGACAGCAAAGATTTTGTAGATCCACAGGAATTAAATAGACTTTATTTTAGAGTTTTTAATACTGAGGATGGACAAAAGGTGTTAAAACACCTAAGAGCCATTACAATTGAACAACCTAGTTTTATACCAGGGGAATCAGCATCATATGGTTATTGTCGTGAAGGGCAAAACTCAATTGTAAGGGAAATTGAAAAACGAGTGCAAAGAGCAAGAGGGTGAAATGGCAGAAAATCAACAAGCAGAATCATTATTAGATGATGGTCTAAACGAACTTAAAGAAGAACAAGCAGCAGAACAAGAAGCAAATCCAGAAGTAATTGAAGATGTGTTAGTTCCTGATGGAGCTGATCCAATTGAGCAAACTGTAGCTACCGAAGAAGAAGATGTCGAATATGAAAGACCTGAGTATTTTCCTGAGAAATTTTGGAATGAAGCAGATGGTCCAGACATTGAAGGGTTAGTTAACTCATATCGTGAATTAGAAAAAAACTTTTCTCAAGGTAAACACAAAGCGCCAGAAGAAGGATATGATATATCTTTTGCAGAACAAAAAGGTATTTCACAAGACGATGCTTTATTGGGCAAGTTTCAAGGTTGGGCTAAAGAACATGGTGTATCACAAGCTGCTTTTGAATCTTTAGCTAAAGATTATATTGATACTGAAATGGCTAATTTAGAACAATATGATACAGACGTACGTGCAGAAAAAGCTAAATTAGGACCAGATGCAGACACAGTTATACGTTCTACAGTTGAATGGGTAGATAGCTTACACAAAAAAGGTATTTTAAACGAAACAGAGTTGGATTCATTAAAAATGTCAGCAGGAACAGCAGATGGTGTAAGAGCTTTGCAAAAACTTAGACGTTATTACGGTGAAGGTAATATACCTGTAGCACAACCAACTACTGAAGGCGTGCCGACATTAGAAGAACTTTATGAAATGGTAGGAACTCCAGAATATAAAAGTGATGTATCTTATCGAAACAAAGTTCAAAAATGGTTTAAACAAAGAGTACCAGACAACCCTAATGAAGATTATATAATTTAGTTGCAAAGTATTGTAATTACATTATAGAATACACAATAAGGATAACAGTACATCTGCCCTTGAATGTCAAATGACTCGTGGTAGGCGGTACCTACAAGTTTGAAGCCCAAAATGGACAACTTCTGGCGTAAAATTTAATTTAATTTTATGGAGTGATATTATGAGTACATCTATTAGTACAAGTTTCGTCACCATCTTTGATGCGGAAGTAAAGCAAGCCTATCAAAACGATAGAGCTTTAGCTGGTACAGTTCGTGAAAGAAGTGGCGTTCAAGGTAATACTTATAAGTTCAACAAGTTAGGATCAGGTGTGGCAAATTTACATATACCACAGTCTGATGTAACTCCAATGAACTTAACACACACACAAGCAACAGCTACAATGTCTGATTTCAATGCTGCTGAATATAGCGATATATTTACAAACGGCAAAGTATTATTTGACGAAAGAGCAGAGCTTGTAAAAGCGGTATCAATGGCTGTTGGTCGTAGAATGGACCAATTAGTAATTGATGCACTAGATGGAGCAGGTACATCTTTAACAGTTGCTAATTCTATTGGCGGTTCTAACACTAACTTAAATGTTGATAAAGTATTAGAAACTAAAAAGAAAATGGACCAACAAGGTGTTCCAGCCGAAGATCGTTTCTTCTTATGTCATGCTAATAACATGGCTGCGTTCTTAGACGATAGTGATGTAAAAACTATTGATGTCAACACAACTAAAGCATTAGCTCAAGGAACTGTTGATTCATTCTTAGGTTTTAAATTCATTATGGTTGGCGATAGAACAGAAGGCGGACTAGCTGTTGATGGTTCATCTGACCGTACATGTTTAGCTTGGCATAAAAATGCTTGTGGTCTTGCTATTAACATGGATAAGAAAACTGAAATTAACTATATTGCTGAGAAATCATCGTTCCTAGTGAACTCTATGTTCTCTGCTGGATCTGTTGGTATTGATACAGCTGGTATAGTTGAAGTCACTTGTCGTGAATAACAGGAGGATAATATGGCATATGCAAGAGCAGGATTTGGAGCATTAGCTGGACAGGGCAGAGCAGGTGATTTACCAGCTTTGTATGTCTATACAACAACTGATGCCCATACAGCAGTAGATGCTGCTGGTTACTTTAATGACTTATCAGACCAACTTTCAGTTGGTGACATGATAATTGTTCATGGAGCAACTGGTGGTACAAGAACAGTTACTATGCACGTTGTCGTATCTAACGCATCTGGTGTCGTAGACATTAGTGACGGTACAACAATCGGAGCAGTTTCTGATTCTGACTAAGTAATATAAAGTTGTCCTGCTTCGGCAGGGCATACTTTTTTAAGGAGATTATATGGCAGCAGGAGATAGCAAGTTAACAATATGCAACGATGCACTTTTAATGCTTGGTGCTTCTGAGATTTCTTCATTTACTGAAGGTACAGATTCAGCAAAAATCTGTGATCGTTTATATGATGACTTAAAAAAGTATATTTTATCAATTTATCCTTGGTCGTTTGCTAAGGTTAAAGTTCAATTAGCGCAAACAGTGGATACTCCAGTTACAGAATGGAAGTATGTGTATGCGTTACCAGCAGACATTATTGGCACACCAAAAGCAGTGTTTATAGCATCTGATGCTGGAACATCGCCACAAACTGAGTTTGAATTGTATTATGTGGATCAACCAAGATTATTGACTGACTATGAAACAGTTTATATAGATTATATAGCAGACATAAACGAATCAAGATTTCCAGAATATTTTATTTATATGTTACGTCATGCGCTAGCAGCCGACATAGCAGAGCCTTTAACAGACCAAATAACCAAAGCAGATTTTTTTAGATCGTTAGCATTTGGTACACCGTCTGAAAACGGTAGAGGTGGTTTATTTAGACAAGCCTGCCAGGCAGATGCACAAGGACAAAGAGCGCAAACATTAGGTAATAATAGCTTCGATTTAATTGAGGTAAGATAATGTCAAGAGTTATAGCGATTCAAAATAGTTTTACATCAGGTGAACTAGATCCTAAATTATTATCTCGTACTGATTTAAAAGCGTATGAAACTGGTCTTACAACAGCACTAAACGTAGTGGTATTACCACAAGGTGGTGTTAAACGTAGACCTGGACTTAAATTTATTACAGAATTAGGCGGTAGTCCTGAAAATGGTATACGCTTAGTTCCTTTTGAATTTAACACATCTGATGCTTATTTATTAGCATTTACCCATAACCGTATGGCAGTTATTAAAAATGGTGTATTACAAACTAACATTGCTGGTAGTGGCAATAATTATTTAACTACAACCATTACCTCAGCTATGCTAACCAAAATGTGTTGGACTCAAAGTGCAGACACAATAATTACGGTACAAGAAGATATGGCACCTAAAAAAATTACTCGTACATCTGATACTGCATGGACTATTGCAGATGTTACCTTTGATTTTAATCCACAATATGCACCCAGCTTTACCATTGTTGATACATCTAGCGCTGGCACTTTAACACCAAGTGCGGTGTCAGGTAACATTACATTAACAGCACAACACAGTATATTTAGTTCATCTCATGTAGGACAATACGTTAACGTCATTGGCGGTAATAGTTTTGGTCGAGCTAGAATTGTAGAATTTGATTCTGTAACTGTAGTCAAAGCACACGTTGAAATACCATTTTTCAATACGGATGCTATAGCTAATGCTAGCTGGGAACTAGAAACTGGTTATGTTGATACGTTTAGTGGTAGTAAAGGGTATCCTAGAAGCGCATGTTTTCATCAAGGCAGACTGTATTTTGGTGGCAGTAAGTCAAGACCATCAACTATTTTTGCATCTAGAATAAATGAGTTTTTTAATTTTAATCCAGGCGAAGGTAATGCTGATGATGCTTTTGTAGCAACTCTTGATACTAACCAATTAAATGCTATTGTAGATATTATATCAGCTAACTACTTACAAATATTTACGACTGGTGGTGAATTTTATGCACCACAAGAATTTAGTGATCCATTAACACCTACTAATTTTATTGCTAAATTACAATCCAGTCATGGCAGCAAAGAAAATGTACGAGTACAAAACGTTGCTGGTGGTACATTATACATTCAAAGACAAGGCAAAGCGTTAAATGAATTTTTATTTAGTTCAGGTGAAGATGCTTATACCTCAACACAAATTAGTTTGTTGTCTAGCCATTTATTAAACACACCAACTGATATGTCAATTCGTAAAGCAACATCAACTGACGAAGGAGATAGACTGGCTTTAGTTAATTCTGGAGATGGCAGTATGGCAGTTTATACATTGTTAAGAGATCAACAAATTGTAGCTGCTAGTAAATTTACTACTGATGGTACTTTTTTAAATATAGCAACTGTCGTGTCTGACCAATATGCAACTGTGCTTAGAAAAAAACCAGCACAAGCAACCTGTACGATTGTCGTATCAGATTATGCCAACATAGCAGCAGGATCAACAGTAGTAGTTACTAAACAGGATGGTACTACATTTACTGCAACAGCAATTACTTCTGGTTCTGCTGGTGCAGGACAATTTTTAGTGCAAACTAACAACAATACTACTGCTGATAACTTAGCTGCATGTATTAATAATGATGCAGGGTTTGCTGCACCTAATCCAGGTGCTGCTACAATTACAGTTACTAGAGCAGATCGAGGAGCAGATAACACAACAGTAACTACCTCAGATGCAACTCGTTTAACCGTTACTCAATTTGTTAATGGAACAACAGATGAATATTATGTAGAATTATTTGACGAAAATGTCACCCTTGATTCAGCAGTAACTGGTGCTAACGCATCGTCTGCATCCGTTGCACATTTAGGACATTTTAGTTTAAAAATTATCGGTGATGGAGTTATGCAAGCTGATACTACAGCAGGTGCTAGTACGGTAACATTCCCTACAGCAACTACCAGTACATTTGAAGTAGGACTAGATTATACGGTAACCGTTAAAACATTACCGATTGAACCTAGTATACAAGGTTATGCTAGTTTAAAAGGATTTAAAAAACGTGTGTTAGAAGTTAATGCATTTTTAAATGAAACGCAAAATTTAACGATTAACAGCAATACCATACCTATTCGTACTTTAGGTACTGATAACTTAGATGTAGGCATACCAAGTTTTACTGGAACTAAAACATTACATGGTATACTTGGGTACAGTTTAACTGGACAAATAGAAATTGGACAATCCGCACCTCTCAAATTACACTTGTTAGGAATGGATTATAAAATAAGCACAGGAGCATAGTATGGCAGAAATTACAATAGCACAAGCATTAGCAGGTTCATCAATTTTACAAGGGTTTACTGCTATGCGTTCTAGTCAAGCACAAGCGGAACAGTATCGTGTGCAAGCGCAAGCTGCTAAAATTAAAAGTGATTTTGAAGCCAGACAAAATGACATTGCTAAGAAAAAAGAAGCCTTAGATATAGAAAAAAATCAAGTACAAATTTTAAAAGACACTAAACGTCAGATTGCTAATAACATAGCATTGGGTGCAGCCAGTGGATTTTTAAGAGATAATGTGTTGAACTCTCAAATATTAGAAGAAGGTATAGAAGAATATTTGACAGGTCAAGCCAATCTTAATTTATTAGAAAGTTCTTTTAGTATTATGGGTGAAATGATTGAACGTCAAGGTATAGATGAAGCTGCACAAGCACAAGCCGCTGCTGTTAATACAGAAAATTTAGGCTTAGTACAAGCAGGTGGTTACTTGGCACAAGGTTATTTAAATTACAGAAAATATGATACAGGCACTACAAAAACATAATGGCGAAACTAGAGAAACAATATAAAGGCACAAAAGGTAGTACAGTAAATCTACCAAACTTATCTGTGTCTACAGCAAGACCATTAGGTGCAGCAACTGCTTCACAAGTGTACGATGCCATGACTCAGAACATAAGTAAGATGCAAGTATTTTTAGAAGATCGAGCTAAATCAGCAGCAGTTGAAGCTGGCTTTCAGTATTCTTTATTAAACACGCCTACTGACGAAGAAATTAACAATATGATTCCGACAGCAGAGGATCCTGATAAAAAAGCAGTTTTACCTTTTAAATCAAATTCGATGAATGTTGCAGAGCAAACAGCGAGAGTATATATTGGCGAAGAAATACGTTTTAAAGCAGAACAAATAACCACAGAAAGATTACATAAATATTTTACGCAAGACGTTTTTAACAAAGGCGGTAGCGAAAGTGAAATGTCTTTAGATGAAATGCACACAGGCGCAAAAGAAATTATAGACAATAGTGCCAAAATGTTTTCAGGAAACAGAAATACTTACAATTCATTTGTTGATTCTATGAAAATATATGCAACAGCAAAAATGAAAGAAAATCTTGGTACAAGAAATGCTTTGTATAATGCAAGAAAAGAATCTGATTTAAATACATCATTAGCAACAATTAAAGAAGATCTTGATGCTATTTATAGTGTTGGTGGTTTTAAAGCTGTAAATCAAAAATATAAAAGTTTAGAAAAATGGTCTGAAAGTACAGCAGGCTCAAAAAGTGAAGCATTTTTGCAAAAAATAAAAAAAGAAAAAGATGTGGCTGTACAAAAATTATCATCAGATCAAATGAAAAAATATTTTGATGATGTTCCTGATTTAAATAATCCGAACTTACCTCTTATACAAAAATTAGTAAGTGATATTGGTGAATTTTATGAAGATGAACCAGAAAAAGGTTTAGCAGTCTTAACTAATAGTATAATTTCAGCAAGTGACGATGAAGCTGGAATGTTAAAATTAGATGTGTTGGAAAATACAATTTACAAAGGAAAAAAAGTTAGCGAGTATGAATACTGGGATGATTTTGAAAGAGAAGCAATTATCAGTATAAATAAAAATCAAGAAGAATTTTTAACAAATCGTGCAAAAAAAGATACAACTACTGTATCTTTTATTGAGCAAGACGTTTTAAAAAATTTAAAAAACAATCCAGAGTTACGAACTAGGTCTGGATTAAAAACATATTTTTTAAAATTTTTAAATGATAAAAATTTAACAATGGAACCAAATAAAATTGAAGTAGGTGTTGATTTAATTGAGAATAGCATTAGGAACAGTACACCTGATTTATCAATAGAATCTTTAAGCGATATAAAAAGAGGTTTAAGAAAAGAAAGCACACAAAATAAAAAAAATATAGCACAAACTGGTGAAAGTTTTTTAAATGAAAATTATTTAAGTGTAAAAGATAGAAAACAATTAACTGATTTTATTAATAACTACCAAAATGTAGACAACGATGAAGATTATAAAATATTTGGTAACATTACAAAAGCAAGAATAAATTTAAATCCATTGCAAATTGGTAATGAAGCACAACTTGCAAGAGTAGATGAAACTAAAGATTTTTATATTACACATGTATTAACAAAAAATTTAAAAGAAATTAAAAGCACAATGTCAAGAAACAATATAGATATTAAAGAAGATGAGTTTGCAAATCTTATTTCAACTAATGTAAATATTTTACTAAATGAAATTTTAGAAAACAGAAAAGAAACATTAGGTAATGATAATCTTATTTTAGAAGATATTACATATGAATCTTTGGATAACGACAGCAAAAGAAAAATAGCTGCTGCTATGACTTTTCATGGACAATTTTTATTTATTACAGGATTTAAAGATGATGATTTTTTTAAAATGTTTATGCAAGATGAAACTGTCCAACAGAGAAATGAAAGAATAGCTAAAGGGGTATCTTTTTTTGATATATTAAGTTCACAACATAATGAAATTTTTACAACAAAGCAAGAATTAAAAGAAGGTCAAACTATAACAGTTCCTACAGATACAGGTGGTACAGGCAAATGACAGATGTAACTAACAAAGGAAATAATAAATATTATATTGAAGGTTTTGGTGATTATCAAGCTAACAAAGAATTGACTGTGCCTGAAATACAATCTTTAGTTCAAAAATTTCACAACTCAAATTTAATTAATGAGCAATATGATAATGAGTTGACTACGCAAGATTTTTTACAAGATACAGGCTTACATGAATCTTTTAAAAGGCATTACAAGTTAACTAAATCAAAAGATTTTGAAGGTAGCAACGAAGAATTAGTTGATGAATACAAACAATACATGCGTGATTATAATTACAATTTAACGCAGCTTAGTTACTTAGCTGTAGCTACACAATATTATAATGAAAATGATAAACAAGCGTTAGCCCACATGTGGAACGCATGGGAAAAATACGAAAAAGATGATGGCATGGGTGGTTATGTTGATATTGGGCAAGCATTATTAAAAGATTTAGCAACTTATTTAAACGTAGCAAGTTTTGGTGCAGGTGTAGCAGCCAGTGTTGCTGCTCGTGTTACTGCAAAAACAGCAGTTAAAGAAAAAATTAAAGCCTATACTACATCAGGGTTAATTCAAGGAGCTGTTAATGGTGCTGCTTATGCAGGCATTGATGACGTGGCTAGACAAAATGTTGAAATGCAATTAGGAAATTTAAGCGAATTTGATTATAAAAGGTTTGGTATTACGCTAGGTGTTGGAGCTGGGTTAGGTACTGCTATTGGTGGATTGACTGGCGGTGCTGTTGGCATTCGCAATTCTTTAAATAAAAAAATTGTAAAAAAAGATGGCTCACAAAAAAAATTATCTCAACAAGAAATAGAAAAAACTGAAAAAGCATTGTCTGCTGGTTCTACTAAAAGGATGCAACAATTAGTAGAAGATCAATTACAAATTACTTTACGAAGAAAATCAGAAGGTTTGTCTGGCAAAGATTTAAAAAAAGCAAGACAAGATGCTCTTAATTCATTTAAAAATGATTTTAGTGAAGAATCAAAAAATATGCTTGGGGAAGATGGTATTATAGCTTTAGGTCTAAAACCGAAAGATTTATCAAAACATTTAGACGATGTTGATAATTATTTTAAATTATTAGATGTCGAAGATATTACTGATGTAGATAGCATTTTAAAAGCTTTTACAAAACAAAAAGGTTTAGCAGCAAAAGGAAAATACAGTAATGCTCACGATATATTTGTAAATACTTTATCAAAAAAAGCAGTTCGAGATGTTTACGAAGCTAAACTACGACCAAACAATAACACACCATTAAGAATATTAGAAGAAAGAGAAACTAAATTATTAAAGTTAGACAAAGAATTAGCTACTTCTTCAGGTAGAGCATTAAATTTAAGAAAACAAATGTATCAAGGTACATATGATGATGCGTTTGAAGATTTAAATGCTCAAGCTGCTGTATTAGACGTTTTAAATGATATTGATAATTTAGCACAAAAAAAACAATTTATTAAATCTACTGACACGTTAATGAAAAAAGTTGGTAAAACTGCTAAAATTACTGTAGACGGAGCTAAAGAATTATTTATACATAATATTTTAGGTGGAACATTAACTATATCAGCTAACGTCGTTGGATCATTAACCCATGTTATTGATCGTACAGCAATGCGCTATCTTGGTGGCGTTTTAGGTGGTAGTAAAATAGACCGCATGAAAGCAACTAATGAATTTACTGATTTGTTTCATAATTTAAAAGTAGCAACGCAAGAAGCAATGCGTGCTATAAATGATTCAAAAAATAGAATTGATAATCGTTGGATGAGAGATGATTATGCAGCAGATGAAGTAATTATTGGATCTAAAGAATCACCAATTTACCAAAAAGGCAAAACTCCATTTGCAAATTGGTATTTAGATGGCACTGAAAAATATGGTCCAGCAGGTGGATTAATGAATGTTATGGGAAATGGTATAAGATTTCTTGGGCGTAGAGGGATTATAGGTACTGATGAATTTGTAAAACAATTATCGTTTCGTAGCTATGCTCGTTCATTAGCAACTGACAAAGTTATCAAAGATAAAAAGATTGATGTTAGCAAATTAAACGGTAAAAAATTAAAAGAACTTAATATTGAAATAGAAAAAGAATTACAAGATGCGATTGATGCTCAATTATTTCAAGCATCAACTGGTATAGATAGTGGTAATAATATATCAAGAAAAGCTATTGAAGAAGCACGCAGAGGTGTTTTTCAAGATGATCCATACCAATATCAAGGTAAAGCTATTGTTGGATTAGATGCTGCTATGTGGAGTAGTCGTGGCTTGCAAGACTTAAAGCGTACTAAATATGAAAACAAAGCTGGAAACATTATACAAGGTTCTAACTTGCTTGATTTTATTGTTCCATTTGTAAGAACTCCTGCAAATCTAATTTCTTATGTGGTAGAAAGAACTCCAGGATTACAACTAGCTAGTGAAAAATTTGGAGCTAAGTTAGCTGCTGGTGGTGCAGATGCAAGACAAGCACATGCTGCTTTGAATACAGGTATTTTTATGTGGTCTACAGCAATGATGTGGGGTTTATCAAATTTAGTTGAAGGCAAAGGATCTCAAGATAGAGGTCTAGCTCAAGTAAGAGAAGAAACTATAGGTATACCAAGACACAGTATTTTAGTAGGCGATAAAAGAATTAATGTAAGAAGGCTTGATCCTTATGCAAGATACGTTGGTGTTGTAGGTAATATGATGGATGTCTATAAATATGGTAGCAAACAATCTACTACAGAAATGTTTGCAGCACTTGCTTTAGCAACAGCAGAATCTTTTTTAGATATGCCTTCACTTACAGGTTTGAAAAATCTTGGAGATTCTTTAGAAAGTGAAAATAAAATTGCTACTTATGCTGGCAGGCAATTTTCATCTCTTATTCCTTATTATCGTTTATATAACGAAATTTTAGGAGATGATAGAAAATATCAACAGATGAATGGATTTATGGATCACATAAAAAGAAATGCTTATGGTTTTTTTGAAGATAGCATTGATTTAAACAGAGATCCTATATTTGGTAAAGATAGAAATTATGCAGCTGATTTTCCATTACCAGCTTTTAATTATGTGGATGCAGAAGATCTTGATGATCCGTTGTTAGCAGAATTAAAAAGACTACAGTTTGGCATTGAATCACCAGGATTTATGGAAGGCTCTGTAAATTTAAAAGAATTTCGTGGTTCTGACTATGGCGGTACTAATAAAAGAAGTATGTATGATGAATACCAAGAATTAGTTGGAAAAATTAAAATTAACGGCAATACTTTAGAGCAACAACTTAGAAAAGATATTGATTCAAGATTTTACAAAAATATAGTAGATCCTAGACCTGGTGTTGATATGCAAGATAAAAACGAGTTTATTAGTGGTCGCATCAGCAAATATCGTCAAGCAGCTAAATTGGCTATATACAGGAAATATGAAGATTTTTATAAAAGCGAAATATTACCTAATAAAATTAAAAGTAAAATTTTATTTAGCGAGGATGAAAATATAAATACTAAAGATTATATTCAAAAAATTACAAAATAAGATATAATACGACAAACGAGGACAGATTATGGCAGATTATAGTATAGCAGCAGTAACCAGAAGAGCAGTCTACACAGGTAGCGCTGGTACTGGACCATACGCATTTACCTTTGCATGTCTAGCAACCTCTGATATTGCGGTATATAAGGACACAACCAAACTTACCGAAACATCTGACTACACAGTTACGTTATCTGCATCAACTGGTACAGGTAGTATTACCCTAGGTAGTGCTGCTAACTCAGACAATACCATTACCTTAGTAGGCGCTAGAGATTTAGCTAGAACCACAGACTTTGTGACTGCTGGATCATTAACCGCATCAGCGTTAAATACAGACTTTGATTCTCTTGTGATATTTGCACAACAGTTATCAGAAGAAAATAGTAGGAATTTAAAAGCACCTGTTACAGAAGGTATATCAGGAACGACTGATATGACCATACCTCCTAAGGCTACTAGAGCAAGCAAAATACTAGAGTTTGATTCTGATGGAAACCCAGCAGTATCATTAACAGCTACTGGTTTATCTACGCTAGCTGGTATCTCAGGCAACATAACTACGGTTGCAGGTATTGCTGCTAATGTAACAACGGTTGCAGGCATATCAGCAAATGTTACAACAGTCGCTGGTATAGCTAGTAATGTAACATCAGTAGCAGCTAAAGCTAGTTTAATTACGTCAGACTTTGTGGCTGACCTAAATACATTAGCAACAAGTGCTATCGTAACTGACTTAGATATATTGGCTAATGCTGATATAGTAGCAGACTTAGCTATCCTAGCTACCTCAGACGTGGTAGCAGACTTAAACACTTTAGCTACCAGTGATATCGTAACTGATATTAATGTACTAGCTACGTCAGATATCGTCAGTGATTTAAATACACTAGCAACTTCTGATATTGTAAGCGATTTAAATACATTAGCTACTTCAGCTATTGTTACTGATTTAAGTATACTAGCAACATCAGACATAGTGTCTGACATAAACGTGTTAGCTACATCAGATATTGTGAGTGATTTAAATACCTTAGCAACATCTGATTTTGTATCAGATTTAAATACATTGGCTAGTTCAACTGTAGTAGCTAATATAGCAACGGTTGCGACTAATGTAGCAGGAGTCAACAGCTTTGCTGCAAGATACCGAGTAGCAGGTAGTGATCCAGGCTCAGACAATGATGCTGGAGATTTGGTATTTAACACCAGCTCAAATATATTAAAGGTTTATAACGGTAGTTCATTTGATGATGTAACTGGCTCTACCCTTGCAGGACTAAGTGATACCAATATAACTTCACCTGCTGATGGTTCATTGTTGTTATATGACACAGGTACAAGCAAATACATAGACAATGTGATATCAGGTGATGCAACGCTTGCAGATACAGGTGTGCTTACCTTAGCAGCAAACTCAGTAGATTCCGATCAATATGTTGATGGTTCTATTGACACTATACATATTGCAGATGGACAAATTACTACAGCAAAAGTAGCTGATGATGCAATCACTTTGGCAAAAATTTCAGAAAATGTGGTTACAAAAGATTCAAACGGAATTATGGTAAATGCAACACAACCAGCGTTTAGTGTTGTACCTGCTTCCGACCAAGACAATACAACAGGTAATGGCACAGAAGTAACGGTTGCATTTGGTACAGAAGTTTTTGATAAAAATGCTGATTTTGCAAGTAATACTTTTACTGCACCTGTAACAGGCTCATATTTTTTAAGTGCTTCTGTAACTGTACATGACCATACAACAAGCAATACGACAGGGCGCATGTATATTTCAACTAGTAATCGTGCTTATATGTATGAGTTTGACCCAGCAGAAAATATATCAGGTGCAGGTGTAGGTTCATTTTCTGTAACAGTTCTTGCAGATATGGATGCTGGAGATGTCGCAGTTGTTCGTTTTGTTATGTTTGACAGTTCTTTAACTGTAGATATACAAACAAGTGGTACATTTTTTCAAGGACATTTAGTAGGATAAAATTATGGCAATATCATTATCAAGTAGACAACAATTAGTATTAAGGCATGTAGTTATAGATGCAGAAGGCTGGGTGCAACACGCTGAAGCTAAGTTTGGAACAGAGATTGCAACCACTATGTTACAGCAAAAAGTAGCAAGACATGAAGCTGACTATGATGCTAAAGTTGCAGCAGGTAGCTATAAAGATAGATTAGATAGAGAGATAGACGCAGAAAATATGGATAGCGAGAGAACTAAACTACAAGCAATTAAGGATGCGAGGTAATTAATGTATGCGAAGCCTAGCCTTTATAGTAATCCTTGCTATCACATTAGCACACACAGCTACCATACACGCAGCTCAAACCACCATCAAATATGAGGACCAACCACCACCATCAGCAATAAGCCCTAGCTTATCTATTGGCAGCGCTAGTGATGTGTGTGTGGTTGTAAGAAGTGGTGCGATTGGTACTGGTCTATTTAGCGCAAGCACTGGTATACATGTGGTAGATTCAAATTGTGTTATGCTTAAAAATGCACGTATGCTTGCATCTCTTGGTCTTAAAGTAAGTGCCACTAGTTTAATGTGCCAGGATCGTAAAATTTTTATAGCTATGAAAAATGCAGGCTCGCCCTGCCCTGTAGATGGTTTGATTGGTGATAAAGCATTAGAACGCTGGAAAGAACTTGGAGTTATAGATGAAAACAATAATGTTGTGGGCAGTCTTGATGTCGTTTATGGTGGTGTTAACAAGCCACGCAGACCAAACGACTACGGACAACCTTCTCAATAACAACAGCTTTACTACTGATACTTCTGGTTGGGAGTTGTCTGATAATAATCAAGACAAAGTTAAACGTGATCCAAACACTTATTCTAATTCTGCATCTAAAAGCGTAAGGTTTAGATACCAAGGTGGTAGTATCAGTCAAGACGTAGACATATCAAATGTTCCAGAGAATTATATTATTAAAGAAATACAGATGGGTTATCAAAGTATTGGTTGCGGTAACACAGGCAGTCAATGGTGTACAGCTGGAGCAGACGATACTGTTACTAGCACTATAACTTTATCATCAACAGATACCACAGAAATAATTAGTAATGTTACTGCTGTACCTTATGAAGATGGGTGGAATGATTATTCTTTTACTAAAGAAGTTGTTGCTACCTTTAATACCAATGACCTAGATGTCAACCTAAATATTGCAGGAGATGACACAGGCAACAGTAGTAACTGGTATGGACCTATTGTTGATAACATTAGTTTTACTTTTACTATTGAAGAATACATTGCACCTGTAATTATAGAACCTATTGTAGTAGAACCTATTGTAGTAGTAGAGCCTGAGATTATAGAGCCTATTGTAGTTATTGAAGAAACTGTCATTGAAGGCTTGTCGTTAGAAACAGAAGTTATTAATGATATTATCTTAGATCCTGTAGCTATGGACATACCTGAAATACCACAAATATCAATGGATATTGAATTACCAGAAATATCAATGAACATTGAGTTGCCTGTAGATATGCCAGAGATAGAAGTTGTAGAAGAAATACAAGAAATACCAGTTAACGATGCTATTGAAGAAATCGTTGAAGTTGACGTTGATGTTGAATCTGAAATAGATGAACAACCTGAAGAATTGAAAGAACCTAATGTTGAACAAGACCTTGCTGATGCAAAGGAGAAAATAGATGAGCCAGACAATAACCAAAAAGAAAATACTAGCAAAAAGAAAAAAGACAGCAACACCAAAAAAACCACCACAGAAAAGAGTGAAGAAAAACCACAATCCAAAACCGTTGCCAAAGTCAACAAACCTGTGGCTGACAGTAAAGAACCTAGTATTAGTGCTGATCCCTTGGGGGAAATAAGCATTGCTAGTATGGTCTATTTGCAAATGATACCTGAAACTATTACAATTCAGGAAACAGTGTCGCTGACACAGGAGATGATATATGAGCAAGACATTGGTGCTTTCACCAGCAGTGCTACTTACGATAGTCTTATCAGTAGTTCCAACAGCAGGTGGCTTCGTATGGTGGATGTCAGACCTAAGCACACGTTTAGTAGCTATGGAAGATAAAGTAGCTGGTAGTGATACAGGTACATTAAACGACAGACTTACCACTGTAGAAGAACGACTACAGTTCAATAGCGATAACATTGATGATGTCTGGGAAAGTATAGAAAAACTTGATGTTGAAGCAAAAGACATGGAAGATAAATTAGCTGGTTGGATGGAAAGAGAGATTGGCAAAGTATACGATATTATTAATGACAACCCATTAGGTAAATAACATGGCTTCTAAAACAGAACAATGTTTAATTAGAATGGAAGAAAAGCTAGACCACATTCACAAAGACGTAGAGCAAAATTCAAAAGACATCGAAGAATTAAAGAAAGAAGTAAACATTGGTAAAGGTAGTGTAAAGACTTTAGTTTGGATTGGTAGTATT
>Ga0181392_1000056_pt1 | contig 34276 bp, 41 predicted proteins | sample 15SPOviralmetaG_FD_130083 | JGI IMG/M metagenome (GOLD analysis project Ga0181392, IMG submission 130083) | Marine viral communities from the oligotrophic San Pedro Time Series (SPOT) site, San Pedro Channel, CA, USA - 15 SPOT_SRF_2010-09-15 | ecosystem: Environmental > Aquatic > Marine > Strait... | reverse complement strand
TATCCAAGCAACAGCTTGAAATAAAAGAAAGAGAGGCGAAACGGCGCGGTCGCGTTTTCTTAGCGGGCATCATTCTTGGCATGGCCATGCTGGTTTCAACAAAGTACAAGAAGAAATCAAAGTAAATTTATTTTCAATAACTGACATGGGCGCCTTCTGTTGTAAGAAGCGACACATATCATCAACTCCAGTCATTGTAGCTACTCAGCTATACGAGCACGAAGTCGAGCAGGAAGAATACGAGAGGCTCTACAAACAATACTTCACTCGACAAAACCGAACGAGTCGTCCTCGCCGGAGCTAATCTTCTGGATGCGGTCGACGCGGACAACCGGGCTGCATTTGCCCGCGGCGACGTAGATTCCTTCGAAAAGAACCTTTCCGCGGAATTCGCAACCCGCGTTGAAGTCGGTGATCTGCAGCTGATGATCCTTGAAGTTGTCCTTGTTTGCATCGGCGTCAAAGCAGGTCACGTTACAAACCATTGCTCCATCTCTCTCGAAGCTCTGGACCTTGAGGCGAATGTACGGATCATAGGAAACGCCATCTTTGACTGTCTGCTTGACCAGGTCGTTATAGATAATCTCGATAAAGTCCTTCTTCAGCCCCTTGCCCGGAAAGAAGACGTCGAGGTGCTCCGAGATCTCGAGTTTCAGCTTCGCGTCAAGGGCGCGAAAAGAGGCCAACGTCGCGCTTTCGTGGTCGCGAAAGCACATATCGACGCTGCACTTCACCTTCGACTCGTCGCCCTCGTGCGAGTACTTGCTGAATCCGAATCGAGAGAAAGAGACCGGGGTCTGGAAGACCAACGGCACCTCGCGCGTCGAGCCGTTCGCGAGCACGAATGAGTACGTGACGTCAGCTCGAACTCCACGGTTGCGCTTCAACGGAGTGCCAACGACCACGTTGTCAGGATTGAACTTATTCTTCTCCTTCTTGTACACCACGTACAGCGGCGTATTGACTGGATTCTCCACCGACTCCACCGTCTTGACTTCATCGGTCGCCTCCAGCTTCGAAACCTTGATCGGCTTCTGGTCGCCAATGTTGTCGACCTCGTTGTTGGAACGCTTGACTGACGGCATTTTTCTCTCAAAAAAATTTTGGATTTTTCCTGAAAGTAGAGAGGGGGGTAGTCTCTTTTGGGTTCGAACCCGGGATCACCTCTTCAAAGAGGTGGGTCAAAAATCGCGATCCCGGGATTGCCGATTTCGGCGGAGTAAAAAATATTTCAAATGAATAAATGATCTACTTGTTCCGGGGAGAGGAGTACGAAAAAAGGATCGATCGACATAACGACTCTGTCTACGACGCGCAATTCAGCGATTCCGATGAGAGTGACTGCACCGGCAGCGGCTCAGACTCGTCTCTTGCAGGCCGCAATCAGTGGCGGCCCTCGAGAATGACGAATTATCAGATGTATAAACGAAGGAAAAAGTCAAAGAAAAGGTGATCGATTCCCGGGATCGACCAGTTCCACACGAATTAAAATTCGGGGACAAAGTCGCCGTTCTCGTCCGTGCACTCTGCGTCCAAATAATTCTGATCTTTTCGCGTCGCCAACACCAGCCACGACACGGTTGCGGTAGAACTTGCGTCTTGTGCCTCGATCGAGAGGGTGCCCGAATTGACAATTCCTCGAACTGCGCCCCAGTCGCTCTCGTTGCTCGTGAAGCACTTTGCGTTCTTCGTCAAGGCCACAAAGGTGCCCGCTGTCATCTTGGACTCGGCGTCGATGTCGACCTCGGCCTTTCCGTCGACCAACGTGGCCGTTCCGGAATAAATTAGATCGCCAGACGGACCTTCAATCGAGGCGTGTCTGAGCTTCGAATCGACCGACTCGAGTGGATGAGGAATGCTGAAATTTTTGACGCCGGCTGCCTTGATGTCGCCCTCGACCTCGAACGTGCCATTCGAGCGGAATTTGAATTCGCGGTTCGGCCCGGTGTCCGATGTTACCTCGCCATTTTGTGCTTTTCCGCCCACCGCAATCAGTCCGTATCCCCAGCCCCCTCCATTTAATAGAGCTTGATTGCCCCCATTTTTTTTTAATTCGTCCGTTTCGCGGTATGCCCCAAACACCACGTGCTGGCGATATCCCCAACCATCCACACGGGAAGAACCGCCGACAAATGGAATGTAGCCAGAATCAGATGTGGCGGGCATTACTAGATCGCCGGTGCAATCGATGGCCGCATTTCGAGCATTGAAGTCCAACAAAGTTGACAGAAGTCCCTCGCTTGTTCCGGTTAGTCTTCCGCCAATAGTTGCCGCTCCACTCACAGCAAGCGTTCCTCCAACGTCCAGCTCGCTTGTGGGAGATTCAACGTTGATTCCTACCTTTCCATCCTTCGCTGTTGTACTAGTGGAACTCACAATTGTGAATTCGGCGTTATCTTTTGCATTATTGAAACTACCGGGTGTGTTGTAATGGATGTGAAAAGTCGTTGTATCGTCCATTCCACACTGCCAGCCCTTCTTTGAGTCAGCTGTGCTCTGCTTCGACACGAATTCGACGTAGGACTCCAGCCCCGTAGCAGTTGTATTTAAGCCTGCTTCGATCCGAAGGCTGCAATCCCCGCCGGCTTTCATATGAACAAGCGGCTCCATTGACAAACTCGTGCTTGTGCTATCGAAAGTCGTCTTCGTGTTGATGAACACGTTGTCCGAATTTGCCTGTACCACCGTGTTTCCGTTCTTGAGAGCCGTCGCTGAAAGTGTGCCGGCGGTATTGAGAATCGTCAATCCATCCGCCGTCGCGACATCATCCGCCGTCGCGACATCCGAAAGAAGATCTGCCACACTTCCTTTTGTCACGAGCCCGTTCGATCCGACATACAAGACGTGCGTCTGGGCCTGACCCGACACTCCGGTCATCTTCAAATCTCCCGACATGGTCATGGCGCCGCACTTGACCTCACCCGCTCCAAAGTCGCCCGAGGCGCTCAGAACGCCGGACCCGTCGGCGGTGATTGTCGAGTTGTCGGCGGTGGCGCCGCTAGGGGCATCGTCCTTCGTCACAACTCCGTCGTCGTTGATGAAGAGCACCTTTGTCGCGCTGCCAGAATCAAGGCCAGACAGAACAAATTTCGAACAGTCTGCCGACAGCTCTCCCGCGCCAATCTGCACTTTCGGAAGAGCTGCAGCGCCGTCGCCCTTGGTACAAAGGACCCGAGACGTTAGTTGCGGATCCGGGTTGTCCACATCATCCACATCTCGAATGCGTCTGCGCTCCTTGTCCCCGAGATGCTTCTCCTCGATGCCCATTTCCGCCACCTCCAGCCCAGTCGAGCCCACGGTGATCGACTTTTCGTCCGTCTTCACCTCCAGCCCAGACGAGCCCACGGCGATCGACTTTTCGTCCGTCTTCACCTCCAGCTCGCATTGACCGCCAAGAACCACGGGCGTCTGTTTCACCTCGAGTGCGTCATTCGACGACTTCACGTCAAACATGTTCGACACAAGCTTCAGCCCGCCGTCAGAGTTCTCGATCGTGACTCCGTCGACCTCGGGCACCGAAAGCGCGCTCAAGTCTAGCTCCACCTCCTCTCCCCCCGCCTTGCTCAGCTTCAGAAGACCATCGTCCGTTAGCGTACCACCCACCACGCCCACATCCGACGCCTCCAGCTCGCCCTCGCTGTTGAACACCACGCCTTTGCCCTCCGCAGGAACCGACGACGTCGAAAAAAGTGCAATGACTTTGTGATCCCGACCGTTGTGCGAAAACAAAGGCTGGCCGTATGCGTGCGTGTACGAGTTGTTGTCCAATGCTGGGATTGAATCCAAGCTGCCATTCACGTTTGGCGTCAGCATGTTTTTTTTTACAGCCAATATTTTTTTTTACTTGTTCGACTTGCGATTGCGACCCATGCACACTCAACGCTACGTGCCTACTCCTGCTCCATCTTCTCCATTAATTCCGAGAGCGGCGTATCGTTGACGCGGTACCAGATGCCATCCTCTTCAATGCGCTTACGCAGCAGGTTGCTCACGATATTCAGCAGGTCGCCAAGCACCATCCTCTGTATGCCATCAGCCCACACCAGCTTGTCAAATTGGTCTTTCAGGTCTCCATGACAGATGTTCATGGCCATCATGACCGTGCTCCAAGAGTTATCGAACGACGCTCCCATCGCCTTGTTGAGTCCATAAATCCGATCGAAATCGTCGAGAGTAAGTAGACCGTATTTCTTGACGATGTCGTCTTTTTTGGACTTTGGGATCCAGAGCTTATTGTGCTCAAGCATTTCGCCGAGGTTCATCTCCACCATAATTTTTACTTACATCGACGCACTCAGTATACCCCTTCTACTGAAGTGACGATCCCGGGATCAGCCCTTTCTTCTTCTTCCTTCTAAGCCTGCTCCTTGGAATGCGAGGAGCCCCGACATTTACTAAGCAACTGGGTACTCTGTACAGGCCTCCGCAGCCCGCCTTCTTTTCCCTTCTGCAATTTACGCATGTTCTGCCCCTCTTCCCCATCTTAACTAAAAAGGTAGACGGCGGTATGTGTCCAATTTTCTCGAAGCTCTCGCTCCACATGCATTCCGGCGCGTACAGCATCTTTGAAAAATTCCCAAAACCAGACCGCCCTTATACCCCGAGGTCTTGATCCCGGGTTCAGTCAATAAGGTCGTTGACTGTGTCGCTCTCGACCACGTCGTCCATGTATCTGAAAATCGTTTCTCCACAGTCTAGCGCGATCACAGCGCCAAAGCAGGTGCTCACCGCGCTCACGGACAGAATGAAGATCAAAATTGTATTCATTTCTTCTTTTTTACCTTTCTTTTTTTCTTTGGCGACGTATCCCTTTTCAAAGTCTTTACCGCCTCCTCAAACAGACGCAGCTCCAGCTGCGCGGCTTGCGCCTCGATTCGAGCCCGATGCGCATCAATCGCCGCCTGCTCGGCAATGCGCGCCTTCTCGTCAAACTCAATCAGCTTCTGCGTTGCGTATTCTTGTCGCTGCTGCCGCTCTCGTCGAGAGGCCTGCATGATCTCGAGTGAAGTAACGCCAGACAAGCGAGTCGAAGACGGACACCGTGTCGACGGCGAGGTCGTGCGCAGCGATCGCTTGCCTTCGTGATCGTGCGTGTAGGTAAACGTAAATGGCCTCTGCATTTTATTTCAATCAACATTAAAATACGTAGATCCCGGGATCGAGGCCTTCGATCGTATAAGCACACGCCCGTCGACACTCGGCCGCATCAAAATGATCCGCGGCAAATCCTCGCTCATGAAGAATGCATCTTTGAAGAAGCTGTCGCGGCGGCTCGCGCGGCTGAGTTCGGCCTCTGCCAAGCAAGCGCCGTCGCCCCCCCCTTCAAAGCCTGACAAAAAGATTCGCAAAAAAACAAAAAAGAAGCGCCGACGCAAGCGAAACCGAGTTCCTTCCTTTTCGCACAAAAAAACCAAAAAAAGCAGCACATACATCGGCGTCTCCTGGTACAAGTCTGCAAACGCCTGGAAGGCGCAAATTCACTCCCAGGGCACAGACTTTTACCTCGGGCGCTTCGAAACAGAGGTCGAAGCCGCCCTCGCCTACGACGCCAAGTGCCTGGAGATACGAGGCAAAAAAGCAAAGCTGAACTTTTCGACGATCCCGGGATCATCTGCCTAGATATATACGTGCTGAAACGTCGACGTGCTTGATTCAAAAAAATGAGGCCTTTCTCGATGTTCATCCCGATGCACACCATGGCCGACATCATCCGCGCAAAGCGAATGATCTCCGACAAATGGAATTTGTCAGGCGTAGCAAAGCCGAACACGTTCATGCTGCTGACGCTCCGCAAGACGAGCTTTTATGGCAAGTCGCTCGGGCTCGCGTTCTCGACGCTGGGCGCGCGCGAGGCCGCCCTCGCGCACGTAGTGGATCTGGGTTTCATTGCGCTGCCCGTGCTCAGTAGCTACAGCAACATTCTTGCGGGCGAGTTCCTGGACGAGAACCCGGGATCGGCCAGCCAGAGCGCATGAACGCTTTGGCTGGTTTTTACGCGATCGGCTTCATGTAGTCGTCAAAATACTTGTACTCGATGCTCTCGAGCGGCCCCCTTTCGAACCTGAACGCCAATTTGGACTGTGCCGTTATCGAAACGAATGCGTGCTTTGTGTTGCCTGGTATGAATGCGTAGTCTCCCGCCCGAAATAGCCGCGTCGAATCTCCGATGCGGAGCGTGCCGATGCCCGACAACAGCATATAGTGTTCGTCCTCGGCATGCGAATGCACTTGGCCTGTAAATTTGTCCGTCACTCGAGCGATGCCAAGCACGCCGCTGGGCGAATCATGAAGCAGTTCAAAATCCATTTTATTTAGCACACATTTTTGCTCGATATGGCTCGTCGACTGGTTTTGAGTTCGTATTCGGCATTCTGGCGTCTGAGCACCGGAATGCGCTGCGGAAGCGGCGGGTCGTGCCGGTTCCACTCGATGGCCCGCGGCGGACGAGGCGCCACGAGAATTTCACGTGCAAATTTCCAAACGCGATGCAGAAACGCTTTCGAGTCACCCATTTTTTTTTACACTACATTTTTTCATCGATCCCGGGATCACATGTTCAGAGCATATAAGGAATCAACGCTGCCATGCTCGGCAGCATGAGCTGGCGCGACGCGTGGGCCGAAAACGCGCTCGCGTTCTTCAGCGACCAACTTTCGAAGTACGGCGACATCGACTCGCTCAAGTCGCACTGGCTTGAAACCATCAAACAGATTCGGTCGAAGGCGTTTCCTGGCGATAACGAGGACGGGCTTTACAAAATCGGGCCGCTGATTCGGCTTCTGATTCGCGAAAAGCTGATGCATTTCGAACACTTACGCGCGCCGGCCGTTTTCAAAGCACGGAAGCCAAAATCTCAGAGCTGGGACAGCCACTGCAACATTGTGCCGCAGCTGCACAACATTACTCCACGGTGGCTCAAAATTTGGAAACACACTTCACTGGTTAATAAACGCGGTTCGATGCATTTTGCCAGCTGGAAGCTTTTCTTCCAGCTCGTTACCGACAGCGACAATGTCGAAAAGAAGCTGAAATTTTACAACAAGGACGAGCTCGAGATGATGCTCGATCGCGACGGCGTCATTGACGTGAAAGAACTGTGGCCGCCGGAGCTGCGGGAGTCGGAGCGGATAAGAGAAATTTGGGTAAAAAATGCAACAGTGCCAGAGCTTCGGCGCATGCTCCATCGCGTGAGACCAAAAATGATCGAATCGATTTCAATCGACAAGTCCAACGCGGAGCTCAAGTCGGAAGTTGTGCGGCTTCGAAAACGCGAACAAGAGCTCGAGGAAGAGCTTAGTAGGCTGAAAAAGCGCATGCGAAAAAATAAATAAATTGCTATCGAAAAAAAAACTGATCACGCACGCATGCGCTTGCGGAGGAGGTCGAGATTGTTCGCGCGCGCGATCGGGTGCGACCAGCCGCGTCCCATGGCCTTGCAGAAGGCGTCGCCGCCCTCGCCGTTGATGGCGTCGATGAGAAGCGCGCAGACGTTCTTGACGATGCGGTTGAAGCGGCGCTCGGCGGCGCCGGCCGTGGTGGCCCAGGTCCTCGAGCTGTCTTTGCCTGCGCCCTCGTAGTAGCGGCAAGACTGGACGAGGTAGCGACCGGCCCTAGTACGAAGCATCATCCTCGCGTTGAACGGCTTCTTGAACTTCTTTTTCTTGCGGTCAAAGATCATCTTGTGCAGCGGGAGTGGGAACTGTTTCCCCTGCTTGAACTCGGGCTTGTCCTCGCTATTGCGGAAGAGGTTGAGCTCCGTGGCGAGAAGACGCAGGTGCTTGTACGGATTGTTGCTCATCTTGTCGTCGAGGTGGTCGCCAGTCATGCCACCGCGATTAGTGGAGAACGGGAGCACCTCGCCGTAACGGTAGTTGAGCATGACCAGGTGAAATAGCGGCATGCTCTTCTTCATCTTCTCCAGGATCGAGCCGCTCTTCGGATTGAGTTTCTGGAGCTGAAGGTAGCCAAATTGATTCAGCTTCATCTGCAGGTAGCGGCCGTCGTTATCTTCCACGACCTTGGCAATCAGGTCAAAGTACCGCATGTCCTTCCTCGCCTTCTCCACCTGGTCGAGGAACAGCCTCGCCGACCTCGACGTGTTGCCAGAGAGCTTCTTGACCACGCTTTCTAGCTTTTCCGCACGAACACGAGCGTAGTAGCGCTTCTTGAAGTTTTGCATCTTCTTCAGCTTCGACCGGAAACTTGCCGCCATATAAAGCGAGCTTCGGTCCATATTGAAAATGTTGACCTTTCCGACCGGCGAGGGGGGGGGGGTAGCCCCTTTTGGGTTCGATCCCGGGATCGATTTTGAAATTTGAAAATTCAAATTTTTGAATTTTTTTTTCGTCGAAAAATTTTTCATTTTTTTTGGCGGGAAAATTCGGCGAGCTCACCCTCGGCGGCACTACTCAAAAATCCCTATTTATTATTTATTATTTCACTTTTTTATTTATTATTTCACTTTTTGGTCTGAGCGAGGCTGTGGCAGGCCCATTTCGTGCCAACGAAAACGCCATTTTACAGGTCTGTACTTTGGCACTTTCGAGGCACCGAAGACACCAATTTGCAGGGTCGCAAATTTGACTTTGTGATTTTTGGCAAAAATTCAAATTTTTGAAATTTTTTTTCGTCGAAAAATTTTTCATTTTTTTGGCGGGAAAATTCGGCGAGCTCACCCTTGGCGACAGTACTCAAAAATCCCTATTTATTATTTATTATTTCACTTTTTTATTTATTATTTCACTTTTTGGTTTGGGCAGCACTCCACTCGGGCCATTTCGTGCCAACGAAAACGCCATTTTACAGGTCTGCACTTTGGCATTTTCGAGGCAGCGAAAACACGATTTTAGAGGCCTGCGAAATGACGTTGTAATTTTTGACAAAAATTCAAATTTTTGAAATTTTTTTTCGTCGAAAAATTTTTCATTTTTGGCGGGAAAATTCGGCGAGCTCACCCCCGGCGTCACTACTCAAAAATCCCTATTTATTATTTATTATTTCACTTTTTTATTTATTATTTCACTTTTTGATATGGACGAGCCTCCACTCGGGCCATTTCGACCCAACGAAAACGCCATTTTACAGGTCTATCCTATAGAAATTCTTCGATCGTTTTTGTTATGTTCTTTTTTTTGATAACATCGTTTATCGTATGGGTTCGGTGCTTTCTCATTCGTTCTCGAGCAAAATTAGATACACGGGAGCCAGGAGGAGCATCAGCCGACGGGATCCAACCGGGGGGCGTGGGGGAGAATGACGGTGACTGTAAACGCTTTATTTGGCTTTCGTAGTCTTCAATTTGTTCATTTAAAAACAATGCTGTTTTTGAATGCCTTGGGTCTCGTCCAAAACGTTTGGTCCACCGAGGTCTGTCATTACCTTGTGCCCATTCTGGCACCAAATTGTCCTCACGTTTATAGTCAAAACGGCTATTCAGTTCTCTTTCCAAGTCTCTCAGCACAAGGTTTAATAGTTGTTTTTTCCTATGCACAAGTATGTCCTTATTCCGAGTGGTTAGCGGTCTGTATTTTCGACTGATAACTTTTGGTTTCTTGTAAAATACATATTTTTCTTCACCTACTTGGCCGGTGGGCCAATACCCTTGCCGCACGAAGCGACATCTGTTGGTTTTGCGCCCTAGATAACTTTTTCCCAATATGTTTAGCAGGATAGTTTCGTTGCGTTTGCGAGTTGTAAATTTATTTTTGCGCTTCCTTCGTGATCTCGATCTCGATTTTTTTTTGCGTTTCTTGGAGTGTACTCTTGAACGTGTACGACGAAGCGATTTAGATCGTTTACGACGCGGCATTTATTAAAAAAAAATAAAAAAAAATAAAAACACTCGGCATTAAGTCTTTTTTATGTGTCAATTCAATGTTGTATAATATACAAAATTAGCTAGACAGCTTCTTGACAACATCGGCAAGCTGCCCAATGTCATCAATTACAAAGTCGGCTCCCGCGTCCGTCAGCTGTCTCTTTGCGTCCTCGTGCTTCGCCTGCATCGCAGCTTCAGGAATTTGACTCGCGTGAAACAGCGAGTTGACGTTCATGTAGTTCGAGTATCTCGAGACTCCAACAGTCGCGGCCGCGCCCGCGAACTTTCCTTCCAAAATGCCCGACTTCGTGTCGTCCACCTTAATGATTTGCTTGCAATTATTCACCTCCATTTTGAACATGTTCTGGTACAGCATCCACGGCATCGGCCGCGTGCTGCGCGGGACGTCGCCGCCAGCGACGATGCAGTCAAAATGGACGTCCTGGGCGGCCATTATCGGCTCTAGAATGTCCACAATTTTGCGATCGAATCCCGTTGTCGCACCGATCTTGACGCCGAGGTCTCTGAGCTCATCGAACGTGCTCGCCGTGTTCGGCAGGACGCGGCTGAATTTTTTCACCGACTTTGGCAACTCTTTCATCAGCCTGCTGAAGACCATTCGTCCCTCTATATTTGGCTCCGGTGCTGTGTGATGCACGGCCTTCCAGGCGCTCTGCACGTCCTTGTGCTTGAGGATCTGGTTGACGTGAACATCCTTTCTGACGCCCATGAATTTCCGGATTAATTCGGTCGAAACGTCGACCTGGTAGTGAGCAAAGGCGCTCTTCATGGCGCTCGTGGGCGCGAGTACATATCGGTCGACGGTAGTGCCGCTCAGGTCCAAAACAACTGCGGCAATGCGTCGGCTCATTTTTTCTTATTTGGAGAATTTAATTGTGCCGCGTTAAGCGTGAAGCCGGTAAAAAATATTTTATAATGGAAATGGCGGCGGAGCCACTCGATCGGACTTTGTACGAGCGTGTTAAGCGCGAGGCGAAGAAAAGATTCAAGCGGTGGCCAAGTGCTTACGCAAGCGGCTGGCTCGTGCAGGAATATAAGCGACGAGGAGGCCGCTACGCGAAGGCGTCAAAGAAAATCACCGGTATAGAACGGTGGTTCGCAGAAAAATGGATCAACGTGTGTGAGCTGCCCAAGAGGGTTCCGTGCGCGCGGCCGAAGCGTGCGCCGTATCCGTACTGTAGGCCAATGATTCGTATAAGCGCAAAGACGCCGCGCATCGCGTCGAGTCTCAGCAAAGCGGAAATCGAGAATTTGTGCCGAAAGAAGCGTAAAATCGGGAGAAAGGTCATGAAAAGGTTGCCTCGATCGCGAAGCGCGTCGAGGCGCCGCTCGGTTTCGGCATCAAAAATCGTGGCGAAGCTGACACGGTCGTCGAACCCGGAGAAAAAATTCAAGGTTGTCGTAACGAAGCACGGAAAGAAATGCACGATTCACTTTGGTGGAGCCGGCTACAGCGACTACACGATTCACAAGGATCCCAAGCGAAAGAAAAGATATCTCCAACGGCATCGCGCGCGCGAGAATTGGTCGCGGTCGGGCATATGTACCGCCGGGTTCTGGAGCAGGTGGCTTTTGTGGGGCGAGACAACAATTTCCGCGAGCAAGCGCGAAATCGCGCGCCGCTTCAAAATTCGTTTTTCATAAAAAATGTTTTCAATAAGTAAATGAATCGCGAGAACCGCCGGCCGTCTGGAACGCGGAGGCCAAGGCGCCGCCAACGGCCAGCGCTATCCATTAACACAGATTTTGGACTTGACGATTTGAAGATTGATGCAAACACGTTGAGGACGTTAAAAAGCCTAAACAATGAACGGGTTGTAAATTATATTCTCAGATACAATATTGATCCAAGGATGAAACCTTTGCTTGTTATTTCCGAATTGTATGGAAAGGCTCCGCGAGTTTACACGATTGACTATATGGAGGCGGAACTCAAGAAGAGACTAAGCGAGATGCCGCGCGGCAGTACGCTCGACGACGTGAGGGAATATGTCGCTGGGCACATACTGGCGAGCATGGACGCTGCTTCGGCGCCACCTGCACGCGGCCGGCGGGCGTTGAGACGGTCGAGAAGAAAAGCAATTCCTCTGTACGCGCAGCTGATTGCGAGCGGCGTTGGAATCGCGGGCATTACCGCATTCATAGTTCGACTCGTGAATATAAACCGAAATTTGCATATCGAAATTGAAGATCTGAGGCGAGACAGACGTAGTTTGGAAGAAACCATTTTTGGGTTTGGACCTCAAAGTTGGGCGCCAAGTGCGGCGTCTCGGGCCGACCGAGCTCCCCGATCTCGATCTCAATCCAGAGGCCGACCTCGACGATCTCGGTCGCTAGGCCGATCGCGGCCTCGGCGAAGGCCAAGGCGGAGATCAAGGAGCAGAACTCCAAGAAGCGATAGAAAATAAATTACGCGCTCGCGCGCTTGCGGAGATTGGAACAAAAATGTAATTGAATCTTTACATCAGTCGCACCCAGTTTCTCGACTCCGTTGGTCCGTCTTTTGACTCCACCGTCGAGAGAGGCGCTTGCGCGGGTTTTTTCGCTGGAAGCGGCACCTTGGCGGTCGACCCGCTAGATCCGTTCAGCGTAATCTTGTCTTTCAGCGCGTACGGGTTGAAATAGAAGAGCGACGAGTTTCCTCCGCCTTTTTTAAGGTCCCACTTCCCGGTCGAGTGCATCCTTACCGCGCGGAACTTGCCGTCGAGAGTTCTGTCAATTCCCACGCACTCGTTGTTTCCTTTGCACGCTTTTTCCCAAGCTTCCTTGAACGAATCGAATTGCGACAGCATCATCCGCGCCATCGCGTCGCCGTCGTGACTGCGCCCGAATTTGGTTTCCCACGCCTCGATTGCCTTCGTATCGTTTGTCATTATAAAGCTGCTTCCCTCTCCTTGCGTGTACACGTTTGAAACTTTGCAGAACGATGGCTCGCCGTCCATTTTCACGCCAAATGGGCACTCGTTCGAATCCGATGCGCCGAGAGGGCACTCCGACCTTAGAACGTAGCCCTCATTCGCGAGATCCGTTCGCTTGATCCAGCCGAAACGAGACGGATCGAGAGGCGGGCATTCCGGTGCTGGACAATCTTCTCGGCGAATAAAATTTTGATTAACCTCGCTTCGGAGCACGTATCGCGAATAGTCGCACGTCCCTGTTGCCGGGTTTGCCGGAGTCGCCGGTCCCTCAGGCACAGCAGGACCGACGGGATCGACCGTCGGCGTTGGGGCGAAGGGGTCGCTGGTGAAGTAGTTGTCGGGCGGAAGAAACGATTCTCGAGAGCTAGCGTTAATAGCTTGTTGGTTGCCCATGTATATAGAAGAAGCAAACATAAAATTTTGAATTTCATATAAATTTCCTCGCAGAAGATGAGAATGAATTCAAAAAATTTACTGGGAAAGTGGCGCGACCACGCCGTCGTGTACTCGATTTTACATGCTTCGTCGAGTAGCTATTATCAGCAAAAATCAGCGTCGCTCCGGCTGCCGAGCATCTGCTTGACGGCGATTTCGGCCGGGATTTCGTTTTCAACGCAATCTTTTCCGACAGACCAGGCCGTGTACGTCGGGAGCGTGTGCGGTTTCCTGAACCTTATCGCGGGGATCTTTTCGTCGGTGGCGTCGTTCTACAAAGTGGACACGATGTCGGAGGGGCACCGAATCGCGTCGGTCAATTTCAATATATTAAGTCGGAAAATCAAGGAAAAACTGACGCTGTGCGACGATATTTCGGACGACTTTGTCTCGAGAGTTAGAGTAGAATTTGACACTCTGATCGAGAGCGGGCCCGAGATTCCAAAATGCGTTATCAAGGCCTTCAAGGAGTCGGAGCACGGACGCGTGCTTGATATGCCAGATCTGATTGAAGTTGCTGGAGTTGATTTTGAGCACGAGCACCACCCGCACTTCGGCGGTGGATTTAAGAGAGCGCTTCCGGCAATTAAGCTGGACGTGTTGGAGAAAAAGAGCGACGGAGACGAGCTGCAGGGACCCGAAAAAAAGGTTTAGGCAAAAAAATAAATTGTAAAAGAAATGGCGAAAGAAGTGTTTCGCAAATTTAGCGACTATAGGTGGCAGGAAGTGACTTGGTTTTTACTGTTTTTGATTCTCTACGCGTGGAGCAGCCACGCGGTTGTGTTTTCGAAGGAATACGGATTCAAGCTTGGAGGACGCGGTCGGCTGCAGTGGCCGTGCAGAATAATTGATGGCATCGGGAAAAAGGTTTTTGAAAAGAACGATTTTATTGCGCATACCGTGTCGTACGAGCACCCGATTCTGTGCAGCGACGTGTGCGGCCTGGGTCGGCTGTCGTTTTGGCTGTCGATGATTGCGGGCGTGTTGTTCATTGTGTTGTCGGACGAGTCTCGAGAAGTTTACAAATACGCGCTGATTGTGTGCGCTTTTGGGATGATTGCGTTGTCGTCTCTGATGAACTTGCCGCTGGCGATTCGTTCGATTCCAGCATACGCGTGTTTGGGGGCGATGTTTTCGATTGGATTCAAGAAGCCGAAGGCGCTGTTGTGATTAGAAAAAAAGACGTCGCTTCTTTTTGACCTTTTTGGGATCGAAGATGCACTTTCCGACGCGCTTTTTTTCCCATTTGCAGGGATCCTTGCAGTCTTCTTTGATTGTTATTTTTGAACACTTGAGACTGGCCCGTTGTTGTCGTTCGCGTTTCTGGATGGATTTGACCTGTCGGTCGATGTTGTAGTGGTACAGCTCGACCGGCGTCATGAAGTTGGGTGATTTGGGTTTTTTCTTTTGTTGCTTGGAACGCAATGACAAGGTCCTTTTTTTTTCAAACCCGTACATATCTTTCGCTCTTTGTAGGAATTCATTATAGGCAGGATTATCTTCATCTCCTCTGCCAGAAGAATTGTTATGTAGTATTATATTTCCATTTTTATCCGTGAACTTGAATTTTCCCAAGCCGTGTAAAGATGTTTTGATACCTCCCTTTTTCATTATAGTTTCTTTCGCTAGTTCTCTTCTGGTTTTATTTCTTGAGGAAGAGTCCTTTTCATCAGGGAAGTATTTTTGCAGAACTTGGTCCAGTGTAATTTCTTTATTTTCGTACAATTTTCCCAATTCTATTACTTTATTATAGTAGTTTTTATCCTTTTTACCAGCGTTGTTAAAATGGAATAAGTACGTGTCGTCTGTCTCTTGTGGATTGTCTTTAATATGTTTGTACATATCTAATATTACAAATCCGGGAAAACTATACCGGGGTACAGTTGTTTGTATAAATGCATCCCAATCGTTCGGATCGTTTTTTTCTAACCCTTTTTTATCTTGATTAATCCTATCCGTGATTTGTTTTTGAGTAGCACTTGGTTGTAATTGTCGATATAAGTTTCCAAAATCATCTAATAAATCACGAACAACTTCCTGGTGAACCTTATTTTTTGGATCTGCTTTCTCGAAAATTATTTTGTTCAAACTTGTTACATCCTTTCTCATTTTAGGTGGCAACATACTGACGATTACTGCTGATTCCGTATTTTTTTTTTTAGAAATATCTATTAGTTGTTGTGTTGTAAGGTTTTTAACTTTGTTTGGGTATTTTCTTAAATACTTTAAAGGTATTTCTACAGTGTCCGATTTTTGTCCTTTTCTTTTGAATGGCCACATTCTCCGACGGCTTTTTGATCGTGTTCGGCGACGGCTCCTTCTTCTCCTTCTAGACTGGCGTCTCGACTTTCGCCTCGATCGTCGTCTTGACCGTCGCCTCGACCTCCGTCTCGATTTCCTTCTCGACCCCTTTCTGCGTCTTCTCGACCTGCGTCTCGACCGGCTTCTGCGCGCCATTTCTTTTTTACAACTTGCAACATAAATTTTACAAAATCGAAAATTAAAAATGTTTTCTCTAAAAAAAAGCATGTCCGGAAAGGTCGGAGGAAACATCCAAAACCGAAATCCCCGCATCCCCCCAACTCGTCCAAGAGTCAACCCGCTCTCCCTTCGAGGCATCCGCAAACCCGTCGTCCCAACAGACCAAAAATCCGCCACTCCGCTGAGTCTGCACAAGCGCGTCGATCCGCTCTCCGCGCGCGACCACGCCAAAGTCCTCAATCGAAATCAGGTGTCGTCCCGGAACCGCTACAAGGTCATGGACCTCAGCATGGCGCAGAACCTCGAACGCATAGACCGAATCATGAACGAATTCAAGGCCGACCGCGACGCCTACGTCAGCGCCAAGGCGCTGCACAAGCAGATGGCTCTGAAATGCGAAGAAATCGCGAGGCTGCAGAAGGAGCTCAACACCAAGAAAGTAGAGGTCAACCACTACCGAGAGGACGCCAACGCTCTCCGAAAAAAACTCAACAAGCTTAAGGCCCTCATCAATGTTTGAAGAATGAAAAACAAACTCTTTTGTAAAGTAAATGTCCATCTCGCACGTCGCCGGCGCTCTTTTTCCCATGACCGGAAGAAGCCTCGGTCGAATCGAGGTCCGAGAAACCGTGCGCATCAAGACCCTGCGCGTACTCAGCGAAGCCAATCCCGTCCTCGCCAGTCAGCAGAGATCCATCAACCTCTCCTTTGACGACTCCGGTCCGTCGTCCTATCGCCTCGCCCTTCCCCGCGAATCCGCGCTCTCGCTGGCGCTCACGCTCTCCGCCAGCGAAATCAACGGCGACGTCATCGAGACCGCCTTCGCGCTTCCGTCCTCCTTTGGCGCACTCTACGACTCGCGCATCCTCGTCTCTACCGCGTCGCCGCTCGTCGGCGCCGCGCTCGACGTCACCTCCAACGACCCGCTCCCCGACACCGCCACCTTCGGCCTGACCTCCGATGCCACTCTCGTCGGAACCTACGGCAGCGCCACCCACTTCCCAAACATCACCACCAACGCACACGGCCTCATTGTCGCCATCCACGAAATCGAAATCCCGCCGGTACGCAGCGCCACCGTCGCGTTCGCCGACGGAGCCGAAATTCTCGCCTCCGGCACCTTCGCGCTCGATTCGGCGACCGCTTCGGCGGTGCAGTTCGACCTCGCCACCACCTTTGCCGCGCCCCCTCCCGGGCCCACCGGAAGCGCCTCCACCGTTCCGGTGCTGGGCCTGTCTACGAAAGGAACCCTTCTCAGCCTGTCGAGCGTGGCGCTGCCCGCCTTGCACGACCAAAACGTCACCGTGTCGTTCGACGCGCACGACGGACCCGTGCAGCAGCTGCGGTTCGCCACCGACTCGGGCCTGCTGCAGAGCTCCGTGTTCTCGCTCGCGGCGCCGGCGGCCGCGGCGCCGCCGGCCAATCCGGGCGGCTTCCAGACCTACGACGTGGACGCGCACGGCCGCGTGACGGGGGCCGCGACGCAAGCGCTCGTGTTTCCGGGCGACGCAAAGATCACGGCGGTGGCTGTAGGGGACATCGAGGGCGGCCCGCACACGTTCAGCCTGGACTCGGCGAGCGCGCACCAGCTCGATTTCAAGCTCGGCGAGATCGGAACAAACGCGATGCCGATCGAGCGGCTGCCGGTGTGGACGTCGTCGCCGACGAGCGAGATATCCGACGACGTCATCGTTGCGTGGTCGGAGGCGGGCGTGCAGGGTGGCATCCCAATCAAGGCGGTGACAAAGACGCTGACGACGGCCGACGACGTGCAGGCGGAGGTCGACGCACTGGCGGCGGCCGGGGGCGGCGTGCTGCTTCTGAGCGCGGGCACGTACATCTTTTCGTCTAGGCTCGACATGCGATCGCTGGTCGTAGTTCGCGGAGAGAGCCGGGACTCGGTGACGTTGGATTTCAGCGCGCTCCGCCAGGTCTGGGTGAACTCGAACAGTTTTGGCGAGATGATCAACTTTGAGCAGTGCACGCTGGCGGGGATCGAGCGTCTAACGGTTTCGTACAGCCCGTACGGACTGGAGCCGTTCGACATGTTCTACAACGAGGGTCCGCGCGTAGGGAACGTGAGCATGTTTCAAAACTATGAAACCACAAATGGCGTGACAGACACGCTGGTGTCGGCGGTGGCGTTCGACAGCACGTGCAGCCACTGCTGGGCGCGGGGCTGCAAAATCTATCAAGCTGGAGCGAACCCGATCGAGTTTTTTGGCACGCATTGCACGGTTTCGGATTGCATTATCGATCGCGCGTTCAATCGCGGCTCGCTTGTCGGCGGCATCGCGTTCAAGGGCAGCAGCAACCTGCTGATAAATTGTACTGTGACGCGCATTCGCGAGATTTTTTTCAAGGACACAAACTTTTACAACGTGGTGTCGAATTGCAACATATTTGTGCACGTGATCCAAGCGAACGGGTACGACAACCTCGTGGAGCGCTGCTCGATCGTGACGCCCCGGTACTCGTCGGCGACTGGGCCGCCGGCAACTGTATATGGCGACAACGGCCATACATACGACCAGATTCGCGTGTTTTTCCACCTGAACACGTACGACAAACGCGACGGCGACGTGTGGGACAAGGCGGACGGTTTGGAGGACCCCGCGTCCGTGGTGATCGTTTTCGAGTACCCGACCGGCTTGGTCAAGATGATCGTTACGGGATACGAGGTGCCGAGCACGGGCGTGCTGTGGAACGCGCGCCGACGCGCGCGCGTGAGCTTGTCGCCGACGGGCCGCATTCTTGACGCGAGCTACAATATCTCGCCGATCAAGAACGCGCACGATTCGCCCGGGTGGATGACGCACGAGGGGCAACAGCCTTTTCACCCGGACAAGGCAGACCAGAACCACTACATCGGTCCGCGCGCCACGCGCGTGACGCACTCGGCGGACCCGATTTGCTTTTTGAGCGCTAACCGGTACATCAACTTTCTGCGCGCGGGCGTGTACGAGATGACGGTGTGCATGAATTTGAAAACGGACGACTCGAGCGACGCGGCGTCGGAGAACTCGACCGGGAGCTACAGTTTTCGGGTGGTGCGACACGACAGCGGCGAGACGATTCACGAGTTCAAACTGGGCGAGTCTCGCATTCTGTACAGTCGGTTTGTGGGCGGGCACAAGGGCGAGATGCCGGTTCTGGTCAAGTGCGTGTTCACGGCAGCTCCGGGCGACCGGATCGAGCAGATTCAGAATCACCCGACGCATGCAAACCACGGCGAGATCGAGATGCAGAGATACCACATGCGCATCATTCGAATCGGCTCCCTCGGGCATTGGTGAGGTACTTTTTAAAGATAATCGAAGACCAACTTTACGATTTTTATGGTGGCGCGCATGCTTCCTAGGTCGAGGATGTCGATGAGTAGCTCGGCTCGATTCATGTTTTGGAATGTGTTTCGAGTGGCCCACATTTCGCGAATGGGTTCAATGAGGCTATACTTTATGTTTCGGAGGGAGGGGGACGAGGTGTGGTTTGGCGGATGCAGCGCCAGGGGCAGGTCGTAGAACTGGAACGGAAAGGGTACGCTGGACATGTTTGTTGTTCTGGGCGGCAGCGCGAGTACTTGTGGCCGTTGGCGTCGATCCCGGGATCAACGTCTCTGCTTGCTCCTCTTTGTTCGGCGATCATTTCGCCTTCGAGGGGGCATGCGCCGGCTCTGCGTGGTGCGCGGCGGCGGGCTCTCGTTCGAAGACAGCGAGTTGCCGCGCGGCGGAGTGTAAATTCCGTCGAGCGTGGGTGCGCTCAGCTGAAGCTCGATCGGTATCGGCGCGTTACCGCCCATTGGGTCTTGAAGAATGGCTTGCACCGACGGAAGATCCGGGTATGGCGTGTAGAGACTGATGCCGCGCGGGAACGCCTCGCGCGTTGCCTGGACCGTAAGCTCCCACATTCTCTGTCGAACAACGTGCTCGGGCGGAAAAACCAATCTAGTATTCGGATTCCTTCTTTTGAAGCGATTGAATATTTTACGCATTTCAGACATCAAGAACTCGTCTGTGTTTTCTGTGGACTCCCGTACGTTGTTAATTGTAGTAGCTTGGAAGTACAGATCGTCGATGAGCTTTCGGTCCGACTCGCTGATGGGGGGGAAAAGCGAGTAAAGAGACCTCGAAGATCCTGATTTTTTTCGGTTCGTTCTCCGTCGGGACCGTCGCCTGGACCGTCTGCGCGACAGTCGCCTGGACCGACTGCGCGACCGCCGTCTGGACCGACTGCGCGACCGCCGTCTGGACCGTCTGCGTGATCGTTTTCTTGATCTTCTGCGTGGCATGTTTGTTTATTTTACGCAACATTATTTCGGCAACCACGGCTGCCGCGCGCCGCCGTCGTACGGCCTCGCCAGACCACGCCTCACAAGCTCCTCTGCGAGACTCTTGCTGTCGTAGTGCACGTGCGCGAGCAGCCGGCCGTATTTGTCCGTGTCCACCTCGTGAAGCTCCACAATCTTGTGCAGGATCCACTTTTTCACGAACTCGCGCCCCTCAATCGCGAGCTTCTTTTCGTACTCGTTCTTGCCCCTTATTTCGGGGCAGTCAACCAGCCGCACGCGCACAGAAAACTTGTAAATTTGCGGGTTTCCGGGGAGACGGTGGGCGATGTGGATCGTGTCGCCGTCCACGACCTTGATCACGAGGCCCCTTTTAATGTTTGGCACAAACTTGATGGGCTTGTTCGCCTTGATGTCATCTGGGCTCAGCACATCCGTCGACTTGCTGCGGTCGAGGCATGTGCACAGACTCAAGATACGCTCCCACATCGGTCGACCTGTTGCACTTCAATATGAAAATATTTCCGTTAAAAAAAAACAATGCTCACTCCGTCGCAAAAGGCACTGCGACTACTGACCGAGATGCTTTTTGTCGGGGCGACTCTCGCAATCATGGGACTGCTCGTCGGCTACGGAACCGATGTTCTCATGAGACGCCGAGTGAAATGGGCGCCACCGCATCTGAAATCGATGCTGCTGGGCACATTCGCCACCGGCGCGCTGTACCATCTGGTTGCGGAAGTCACCGGTCTCAACGCTTGGTACGTGAAACGGTACGAGCCCCTGACGAGATGAGCGAAAATGGTCGTCTTGACCAACCCACGAAAAAAAATGTTGCATGAATAAAAATACAACCTAAAATGGCTTACTCTCGCAGAAGATCTCGTCGCCGCTCCATGTCCCGCCGCCGCTCGCGCTCTCGTCGCCGCTCCATGTCTCGCCGTCGTTCGCGCTCCCGCCGCCGCTCGCGCTCCCGCCGCCGCTCGCGCCGCCGCTCGCGTTCCCGCCGCCGCTCGCGCCGCCGCGGAAACTGCATGGGCCACTCCATGAATTCGGGCCGCTACGGCCGCAGCCGCAGCCGCAGCCGCTCGCGCTCGCGCCGCCGCCGCCGTCGCCGCCGCCGCCGCCGCTAAATCAATTGCGTTCTAATTGCGCAAAAAAATATTCTTATCCTCAGTAAATGAGCTGTCCAGTCAACATGTCCAACTGCAACGACACCATGTGCCCAGCCGAGATGTCCAACTCGCTCGCAGGCCTCCCGCCAAGCTTCGACATCAAGACCAAGCCCAAGAAAAGAAAAGACTACAACGTCAAGAACAAGACGCCGTTTCAGGATCTCATCATCAAAAAGGTCGACGGAAAAATCGTCCGACGCGAAATCCGCATCACCGAATACTACGAGGGGTCGTACGAAGACAACGACAGCGTCTCAATGTCGCGTTAACTCAGCTGACGAATCGTCACCCTTGCACGGTTAATGAACAACGACGCGTACGATGTATTTCCCGTGTACACGCGCATCTTGATGCGGTCGTTTGCGTTGTAGCTCTTTGAAACCATGAAATGAAACGTGTTCTCCGCCCCGTTCGACGATGTCACCGGATACACACTCATCTCCTGCCACGCCAGGTTCCGATCGCTCTCGTTCGCGAACGATCCCACGCCGGTTCCCGACACGTCCTCGTTGAAGCGCAGGTTGAACTTGGTCAGAGACGCGGCCGCGTTGTTGATCGAGTCCAGAGACAGCGTGTACGAAATGTCGAACGTGTACAGCGCCGACTCCAGGAACGTGATCGTGTCCGCAGATACCGACAAAAACGTGCCCAGCGAGCGCACGTTCTCGTCCAGTTTCAAAAATCCAGACGTAGAAAAGGAACGCAAGCTGTACGGCATGGACACGGTCGCTCCCGTATAGTCCACGTATCGATCCGTAGAGCTCATGTATACTTTTGAATTCATTGGCTGTTGTGCCACCGCAATCTCGTCAATCGACTCGATCAACCCGTCCGACGTCACGCCGATCGTGAAATTCTGGCCCGAGTTGCCGTAGATGCCGCCCTGTATGACGTTGGGAAGACTCAGCGAAATAGTTTCGTCCGTGGCCGAGTTCAGCGTGAACGTCGCCTCGTCCACGCCCGACACCTCGCGCGCGTACACATCCGCGTTCGTGTGCGACGACCGGAGAGGCGAAACCGTGTTCAGCGTCGTCTCGTTCGGCACGTTCGCGATTTCGACCACCTCATCCCCAATCATCATCGTCGAGTGAAGCCGAATGCTCGTGAAAAATGTCGTGCCCACACCAGCTATCGTTGTCGAGCCCGCGATTCCCGTCGCCGTGCCGGCCAACTTTTTGCGAATCGTGATTCCGCCCGTCGACCGAAGCGTCACCGCGCTGTCGTTGGCCGTCGCAATCGGACTCGTGGTGCTCGACACAACCCGCCCGTACGCGTCCACGCTCAAAATTGGATAATTTGACGCGTCGCCGATCGTCGTGCTGGCGCCCGTGTACGACGCCACCGGCTCCAGCGAGTACGTGAGCGACTGGTTCGACGCGTTGTTCAGCGTTATGTCGACGCTCGTTTTGGAATTGTCGACCAGGAGTCCGTCGCCCGCGCCGAAGCTCACTTTGGAGTCGTTCGGCGCGGGTCGCGACGCGGTTGAAATTGACGTGATCACGCCGGAGGTATCGACGGTAAGGACCGGTATTTCTGTACTCGACCCGTACGTGCCCGCGCTCACCTTGTCAGTGAGCCCGACGATAGCGTGCAAATCAGTCGACTGATTCAGCGTGAAAGACGCCATTCCAGTCGGAGTCGCGACCGCCGCCGCCGCCGGAGTCAAGCCCGTCTTGAATTGAATTCCGGCGCCGCCGGAAAAGGTGACGAGCGAATTCTTCGCCCGGTTGAACGTGCTCGTCGTCAGCGACGTTATGCGACCGAAAGAGTCCACAGTCAGGCGCGGCACGTTGACCACGTTCGCGTCGTGCGACCCCACCGGCTGCTGCGTTAAGCCCGGCACCGCGCTCATGCCGATCGTCACCGACTGGCTCGTGGCCGAGTTCAGCGTGAAGCTTCCGCCGCCGTTGAGTGGGTGGGCCGCATTGATTAGCATCGTGGTATCGTTTGCAACCGACCCGCCCGTCAACGTTTTCCACTCCAGCAGACCGCTCTGAATGTCTACAACCGTCAAAACCTGCCCGATCGCGGTCGGGCCGTTTTTCGGGAATATGAGATCATAGTCTTCAGTCCCGCCGTCTTCGAGCGAGAGGGTGAGAAACTGCGTATCGGACTTGTTTTCGAGAACGATGGTTTCGGCCGAGAACTCGTGTGGGAGCTCTAGAAACCCAAAGGACGCATCGCGAAGGATCGCGCCGTCGAGGTGCCAGTCAACGGACATTTTTATTTAAAAAACATATATTATTTGAAAAACATTACGACAGAATTGGATCTACGGCCGGCTCCGCGACCGGTTCGGCGACCGGTTCGGCGACCGGCTCCGACGACTCGGTCGGGTCGGGCCGAACGGGTTCGGGAGCCTCCGCCTTCTTCTTCCTCTTGCGCTTCGGCTTCGGCTTTGCCTTCGTGATGCTGACGTACAATTTCTTGGTCGTGAGCCGATCGCGCTCCTCGAAGATGAACGCCTTCAGCGGCACCGCGTGGTCGATATCGAGACCGTTATCGGAGAAGTACTTTGCAATCGCCGTTTCGAGGAATTTCTCGCTCAAGCTGGGTCGCGTTTTGCGCTCTTTACGCGAAATCTCGTGCGTGCCCACGTCGAGACAAAAAATCTCATTTTGCTCCATGTACTGCGATGCGACCGTTTTTGCCTCTTCGAGGGTGCTCTTGTGCTTCTTCAAAATTTTGTTCGTTTCCGTAATGCGTGTCTGTGAAGACAAGATTGTCTTGATCGCCTCCTTGACGTCGTGCTCGGTCATGATTTTCTTTGGAGAAGACATTTTTTCAGTCTGTGATTTAACATCACACCCTTTATATAAATGCACCTTTCCCTCGATCCCGGGATCTCGACTCAATGCTTGGGCATAAGCGTGCCCGTTCGGTGGAAGTTTTGGTCTTGGTTCAGCACGTAGTTTCGCATTTCTGTCAGTTTTATCCCGCTCTTGGTGCTGCGCAGTCGGAAAGGTCGAAATCCAACCTTTTTCGCCTTCTCGGGAATATCCTCGAACTCCACCCCGACCATCCCGATCGGAAAATCATCTGTGTCCAGAACCATCCTTCTCACGATAGAATTCTCGTCGGAAAACGCCGGCTTTGACAGGCACTCGCTGAATACCTGCGTGGTGCGGCAGAGCGCGATCTTGAACAGAGTTTTCTTCTTCTTTTCAATCGTCGGCAAATTCACGTAGAGCACAATTCGATTGGACTCGTAGTTCACCATGTCGACCACATACACGACTCCGGTCGATCTCGCAAACGTAAACGATCCCGGAACTGGAACCAGGGGGCGGTACGATCCCAGGACGAATACAGCTCGCTGCCGGTTGCGCAAGCGCACCAGCGTGCCGACGTACGTGGATACAGCGCAGCTGAGCTTGGCGCGGATTTTGTCCGGAATGGAATCGTCGCAGCACGGAATCACCAAGGCATCCTGTGACTTTTTCGAGGGATCTCCGACCATGCACAAAAATTGTCTTTGTCCTTTGTCGAATTTCCGCTTGTACAGGCGATTGCAGCTTGAGAGGATTTCACTTGCGCTAGAGAGTTTGTACTCGAGAGATGTTTCAAAATTTTCTATCGCGGTCATCTTGGCTGTGGTGTTCATATATTTTGTTAGCTTCGTATCGATTTCATCGACCGACTTGTAGCTGTCAATAGTAAAGTGTTCGAGCTGTTTTGAAAGGGCAGCCTGCATTTTCGTTGTCGAGTCCATGCTTAGTAATACAATATGCCGGCCTCTGACTGGAACCATGTTTGATCCAAAGGTCGACATCGACAACGACCACATGCACTCGGCGCTCGATCCCGGGATCAAATCTTTAGTTGACAAAACAGATCGCGACGTTGGTTTCCGCCAATCATGTTCAGATCCATGAAGAAGCAGCGCGAGCGCATGCGCGACTATGCATCCGGCCTCAAAATGTTGAATGCCGAGATCGAGCGTTTAACTCGCGAGGGCGACAAAATCCGCGTAAAACGTTTCTTTCAGATTCGGCTCGAGATCATGAAGAGCGTCGAGGGCGTCAGCGACACGCGCAACCGAATCCTGCGCCTGCACAACAATGTCAAGCACACAAAATCGCAGCATGTAATCGATCGGGCCGCAACGGATCTCAAAGTCAAGACAAAGACCCGAGAAGCGGTGTGCGAGCAATTGGTGAACGCGTACAAGATCATGAAGATCCATTTTGACGCCAATCGCCTCTTCAGGAGCTACTCGGTTCGCAAGCTCGACAAAAAGTTCCGCGAAGAGCATTTTAAGTCGACATCCTGATGATCTCGGACACTATGCCCTTTTTGGCTTTCAGCTCCTTGAGCTCGTCCTTGAGTTTCTTAATTTTTCTGTCTTTGGCTCGTAACGCGATCTCATGGCGCATGTCGAGAATCTTTTTCAATAAATCGTTCGAGCACACGATGTTTGTGAACAAGCATTCGTTGCTCCAATGGCGAGATGAATCGCACTTAAAGCAAGAGTTGTCATTCCGGCGCGTGCAGTCGCATGCCAAGTCATCGAACGAGATCGTCTGGCAATTCATCTCGACGAGATGGTACATAAAGTGAAGAAAATCATCGACTTCGCTCATTTGCTACGCATGCATGTTTTTTTTTCTATCTACTCGGCGCTTTCGGCGGCGCTCTCGGAAGTCTGCGGGTCGACGTTCTCCTTGTTCGAGTCGTTCGACGGCGCGGACGCGCTCATGTTTTTGAGCATCTCGTTGAACTCGGCGCCCGACATGATGCCGCCGAGGTCGAGCGCCAGGCGCATGTCTTTCGGGCGAATCGTGACCGAGTCGCGGTGGATGGCCGCTTTCTGCGTCTTCTCGAACACGTTGATGATGTGCGCCTCAGCTGCGACACGCAGGGCCTGAATCGCGTCGGCCTTGAAACGGATCGACATCCCAACCGGAGACGCGTTTTGCGCAATTTCGCGGACCAGGCGCGAAAACGGTGCGCGCGGGATGATGTTGGTCGTGAGCTTCTGCTGGCGACGGATCTCGCGCAGAGCGACCGTGCCGGGCTTGAAGCGGCGAGCCTTCTTCACCCCCCCGGGCTTGAGTCCGGTGGCCTTGTTTTTCATCGCGTCGGTCGACGTCGACTTCTGGACGGGCTTGAACTTGCGGGCGGTTTGTTTGACGCGAGGCATGGTTGGATTTTGATGCGAGAAGTGGCTCGAGATTTTTTCAGATTTCTCCCAGGTAGGGGGGGTTAGTCCTTTTGGGTGTCGAACCCGGGATCGAGAAATTTTTGAAGTCACCCTTTTCGAGAAAAATCTATTTTTAGAAGTAAATGAGCTGTCCACCCCGCGGGCGCGACTTCGCCACAAAGATTTGGGGGCCGAGCTTCTGGAAGACGCTTCACTTGAGCGCGGTGAATTATCGCGCGACCAACACGCAGAAGCGCGCGTGGAGAATTCACCTCAAACACTTTTTGCCGGCGGGCATGCCGTGCGCAAAGTGCAGGCGGCACTACCTCGCAAAGGAGAAAAAATTCGATTACCGGAAAATTCTAAAGAACCGGCTCAATCTGATGCGTTTTCTCGTCGATCTCCACGATTCTGTGACCAAGGACGTGCATCAAAAACTTGGTAAAAAATTTAAAGCGTACGGCTTCGACCGACACTGCCGAGATCTAAGGCGCATGCGATCGCGCAGTCGGTCGAAGAGCAGAAAAAAGAAGTGAATTACTTGTTGGAGCACGTTTCGGACACGTCCGAGTACGTGCACTTGTTTCCGCGCTCGCACTGCGACTTGTTTGTCCGGTCTGCGCACTTTTCCGGCGTACAAATTGTTTCATTGAGCGGCACAAGTCCGTCCTCGCAGTCCATTTTCTTGGGCCGACCCTTCATCCAGAGATAGATGAAAATGCCGAGGGTGATTGCGGTGGCAATGAAGAGAATTACGAACGTCCAGGCGACTATGACAGCAGCGCCCATGTGTATAAAGTTAGAAAATAAAAAAAATACGCTATAGCTAAAAAATGGAAAACGCCGAAGAAGTGACTACCGTTGACCTCAATGCGGGCGTTGTGTCTTACAACGAAAACAGATTTTACAAGGCGATTCATCGCTACATGCGCGCGACTCTGTTTGACTTTTTTAGAAAAATGTTTCTGCGCGCGATGGAGGACGCAAAGTTGGATCCCATGCTGAACACGAATTTGCTGTACATCAATCGCCTCAACAAGATTTCGCTCTGGCCTGAAGCCGTGATTCGGTCGACGACAAAGGCGCTCGAGGAGTACGGCGAGAGCGCGTTTCCTCAATTTTCGCTACGGAAAATCGTACGCAAATTGCTTGCGTCCCAGCTGTGTATGCAGGCGGCGTCCGAGAACAAGGCGTGCTCGAATCGCATCCAAATCAATGACATACACATTCAGGAACTCATTTTTGACATGCTCAAAAGCAGCGGAAAGGACTTGGCAAATGCGCCGTCCCTTTTCGTGAGCGAGCGCGGTCGGTCGTTTGTCAAGAGAGAGAAATTATTTGATTACGTGTTTGAACGGTCGATACGGAACGCGCTGACGGACTTTGTCGAGCGGTACATTTACAGAATCGAAACGGGCGTGCTCGAGAATCCGCTCGTCCCGATCCCGGCGGCCGAGGCGCCAAAGGAGGAGCATGGGGACGACGAAGAGGAGGGCGGGTTCAAGGAGGTGTTCGGCGTCGGCGAAGAGAACGCGAACCCGTTTGTGCAGCAAGAAAACGACGAAGGCGGTGAAGTGAATCCTTTCGCCAACGGGGACGAGGTGGACGAGCGCGAGGTGGAAGGCGAGATTCGTTCCGGACCGATGAATCGCGACGAGCGGGGCGGCGGAGAGGATCTGTCGTCGAGCGACCGGGAGAAAGTCGCGAATGATTGGGAAAAGGAGTACACGGACGATGACGAAGACGGTGATAAAATGCTTGACGACGAGCCGGTGGATCCGCGCAAAATTCACTTTAACGAGAAGGTCGAGGTCGCGGAGTTCAAAAAGGAAAACGTCAAGGGTATCTTGAAGCCGTACGAAGCCCCGCTGAAACAGGGCGTGTATTACGACCCGAAAGACAAGAAGTACCACTAGTTGATGCGCTTGAGCTTGTTGTTTTTCACGGCTTGGTCGAAGGCGGCGCGCAGTGACTCCGACATGCACTCCGGAGTTGGCCGCCAGGTCGACATGAACTCGGTCGGCTCGGTGATCTTTTCGTTGCATTGCTTGCGCGCGCGCTGTCCCTCGATGTGGAACGAGATGGCGCTCTGGAGTTCGCTCGTGGACTTGGCAAGGAATGCGCAGACCTCGGCCAGGTGCGCGTAGGCGTCGTTCTTGCGTGTCTCGAGCGCATTGAGAACGGGCAGGAAAAAGTCCTCGCAGCTGAGCTTGGCGTAGATCCGAAAGTAGTCGCGGTAGTACGGTAGCCCGGTGATGTCCTCTTTTTTGCGCAGAAAGGCGCGCTCGATGAGCTGTCCGAGCTTGGTAATGTACATGCGCACGGAGGCGAGGTCGTTGACGTTGGAGAGAAATGGCGATACGTGCAAGCGCATCTCGTTTGAGTCGAAGATGGGACGGATGATCTCGAGATAGCCCTCCATGATTTGCTTATGGAGTCCGTTGGTTTTTTTCACAAGCCCGGCGAACATCTTGAGCCAAACGGGCGTGTCTTCGATTTGGATGCGAGATTGAGCCCCCGTTTTGATGGCGCGGTCCATCTCGTTGACGACGAGGACGACTGCCTCCTTTTTTTTGAACAGTCTCTGCATGGCAAAAGTTTGAGAGGTCGACAGGTTGGATTTGTTTTGTGCACAAAAGTATCGATCCCGGGATCGAGGTCGACATACACAAGCGAGAGGGCGTATCTTGAGCTGGGCAAAGATGGACGCTCTGATTTACTGGTTCCGTACGCTGCCCCGGCCGCCACCGCCGCCACCGCCGCCGATCCGCGCGCGACTGTGAAATGTCGACATCATGATTTGAGAAAATTATATTTGCTAAGATAAACTCACATGGACGAGAGAAAACACTTTGTCACTCGAACGATTGTGCCACCGGGGGGCGCGCCCTTTAAAGTCACGGAAGGTCCGTTTACGATGAACGAGATCAAAGAGCGAGACGCTCTCGCTTATCTCCAAAAATACGGCTACGGATCCAATCCCGGTGCGTTAGAATTTTTGGCAAGCCGAGGCACGATAGATCCTCTCCTGCTAAGGGTTCCTAAGACCAGAAGAAGCGGTCTGAGAAAGCGGCGGAAGCGACGTAAATCGAAGAAACGGAGCAAGAGCCGTCGAAAATCCACACGACGAACGAGAAAAAGTCGCCGACGCTCAAGAAGGCGGCGACGATGAAAAATTTTATTTGCTAATGCAAATGTTCGAGCGCTTGTCTGCGCGCGTGAGCGAGTCCATCAGGAATGAAGATTTTGTCGATCTACAAGAAACGCTGCATTCCATACAAGTTCGCCTCATGCGAAACCGCAGTCCAGATTCTGAGCTCATGCGCATTCACGACAGAATCGTATCAAAGCTCCGCGAAATGAACTCGTCCCTGGTTCGAAGCAGGCGCAGAAGAAGTAGCAGCGGAAGCCGAACTCGTCGGCGCAGGAGCAATACGAAGAGCCGTCGAAGGAAAAGGAAAAGCAGCAGAAGCAAGAGCAGAAGCGTCCGAAGACGACGTAGCCGTCGACGACGTTTGTAAAGTAGTCAGACCGCGCGGAAGATTGTTTTGTAAGTCCCATGTGGAAAGATCGCGTACAATCCCAGAAATTTTCCGGAAATGATTTGCTCCTTCGCGTCCTTGATCGTGACCGCTTCGATCGGGTCAAACTTGACCATGTTATATATGAACGAGGCAGAGAACTTTGCCGACGAGGCCGCGCGAAGGTTGTCCATCGCAATGCGTTTGTGGCCTCTGCTTTTATAAGACATATTTAGATTCTCTATACATTAAATTTTATTGCTTACAAGCACAAATGAGAGGCGATGAGAAATCATCCGAAAAGTCGTCCGACGAAGACTCAAAGTTGTCCGACGCCTCTTCGTCGTCCGAGGGCGGCTCCGGCGTTCTGTCCGAAGAGAAGCTCTTGCTCGACGTAGGCGAAATGCAATTTCACACGTTACCTCTGGAAACGCGACGCGAGCTCATTTCCGAGTGGCGATCTCGAGATTTGCGGCTTATGAAAATGTCAAGTTACAGATTTTTCCAAGTCACAAACTTTCTCGGCGTATACCGGGTCAACCAGAGCGGCGTCGTGTCGCTCCGATTGCACGACGACGTGTTCCGGCGAGATCTGAGCGCAAAGGAGCTGGAAGTTGTATCCAGCGTGCAGGGAATCGCCAACCCAAGCTGGCCGGCGATCGAGCCGCCCTGTGATCCGAGCTCGATCGAGTCGATCCGAAAAAGCGAGTCCAATTGCATCGATAAGGTCGAGCTCCAATACGGTGGCGGATCGGTCTTTCACATAATTCCCAAACTCATTGTCCTTGCGGCGTCCGAACTCGACCTTTGATGCATCAGGTCAATTCGTCCAGAGTTCTCGAGATGGCCGCACGAACGGCCTGTGACTTTTGCAGCCGGGAGCATCCGTCGCCTAGGTGCTTGGCGACCACGCCGAGCGCGTTGTCGCCGGCGCTGACGCTGAGCTCGCACTGCCGCGTGGTACACTTCCGAGGATTTTTCTTTATATAGAGATACACTAATACAAGGAAGGTTGTAAGCACGATTCCGAGCACGACTGCGTAAATCGGTTTGGGCTTGGATTTCGTGGTTAATTCCTGCGTTGATGCCGCGGATTCGGTTTCGAACGAGCTAGACTCTGCCGACGGCGGCGGAGGAGGCCGCTTTGGGAGAACGTTTTTGACGGACTCGACGGCACGCTTGATGATATTCGGTTTGATTTCCGGTGGAGGTCTGTCCGTTGTCGAGGGCTCGGCCAGGCTTCTCTTTTTGAATTCCTGTCTAACTTTTCGTTGCAGCTCCGCGAGTCTTTTTTGGGAGACACGACCGGCTCGGCTAATTCGTGACGCGCGCATCTTTTATTAAATTCAATATTTTTATTCGATGATGAAGGCGTTTTTAAAATGACTACGCACTCGAACGTTCTGATTGGACGGCAAATTGATACTGACAAAGTCGTCCTCCGTTGACGTGACGATGCCCTCCCGAAAATGCTTCGAGTCGATCGTTTCGTCCGAGGGCGACCAGATAACCACCTTGTCTCCCTCGTCGGCGTCGATGAGCTCAGAGTCGTTTTTATCGATCGGAAACAGCTTGTAGCGCGGATCCGCCGACCTAACAAGCACGGTTATTCCGCTAGCGGGGTCGGAAAAAATTGACGGCAGAACTACCCTGTTCTGTAAATTGTTCTGCGGTTGCGTATCTGAGGGCTTTGTGTAAAACTGACCCCATGTCTGTTGGCCAAACATGACGGTAAAAACTAAATCGACCGATTTGAAGGTGCTGAACTTATGTGCATACAAGCTGATATCGGAAGCACATCCAACAGTAATCGATATTCCGCCGATAAATACGCTGTGAGTATCCTTTTTGTGCTCCAGGTCGGCATACATGCCGAGAAATGCGACATTTCCGAAGCGTCGGTCGCGAAGGCACCTCTGTTCGTTCCGCAGAAGACTTGTTATATCGGTCGAAATACTCGAATCGAACTCGTCTTCGATGGGCATCTTGAGCTCGATGGCTCTTCCTGGATGCGCCTTGGCGTAGTGGTGATGGATATTGGTGTGATCTATGTAGATGTTCTTGTTGGCGATGTACTTGCAATGGATACAGAAAAAAGGACGAAGCTGACACGCCGACAAGTGCTCGCCAATTCTAAGATTTTTGAAACAGCAGCCTGCGTTTGGACAATCAAATTTCAAAGGCGGCTCTTTCGCGGAAAGCAATTTAATAATATTTTTCTGCTCAGAAAACCCTCGTCCACTGCGGCAGATTGGACACGTAAGAGTTTCGGAGGAATTGATCTGACCCATTCTGGACAAGCAGGAGAAACAGACGGTATGGGCGTTGTCGCAGCAAAAGGGTTCCGGAGAGATATTTCTGCAAACACAACAAGTGGCAATTTCATCTAACACTTCGATTAGGCGGCTCATGGTCGTTTCCATTTGAAAGGATTAATTTTTATGCGGATTGGACGGATTCGGTCAGACCCAAGATTGTCTAGATAAAGGCTTAGTTGCCCTCAATTTTTCGCTATTAAATGGAACACTTGGCATTCTTGTTGGATTGCTTTTCATTTTTAGTGTGTATGATTCACCTTCGACATCAATATCTTCTACTTCAGCTTCTTCGCCTTTGTAATAGACTGTTTGACCCTTTTTAAAGACCCCAGGAATTGTATATTGATGCCCTTCGATTGGCCCTATTCCCATCGCAGAAGGGTTCGAAGTTAAACCCGTGGGGGGTGGCGAATCGGGGAGCGGGGGAGCGGAATCCGTGGATTGCTCGCCACGGACTTTTTCGTCCATTTGTTTGTTTATTTTTTGTTGAATTTTTGTCGTATTGTTTTCGTGTCTTTTTACACATTCTTTCGCATTTTCTTCTGCGTCACAAGCAGCTTGACTTTTTTTAAATGAGAAAAATTTAAAAAATCCACCGCAATTGAAACCTTGGTTCCTATTATTGTTAATTGTGTTTTCGAGAATCTCTTCAGCCTTAAGTTTGTTTTCATTAGCTTGGTAAAAATCATCAACTAAAGGAGGACATTTTTCTTCACGGGTAGAAGGGTTCCCTTGTTTCTTTTCTCCTGGACATTGGACCCCAAGTTCCTCAGCGAGACCCCTTTCTAGCTTGCATAAATTCGACCTATATTGGTCCATTGTGCTCTGTTGTTCTTCATCGAATGGTCTTTGAAGCTTTTCCAGAATCGAAAGGATATCATCAAGACCCCTGAGGCAATTTTTGTCATCCTTTTTGCAAATTAATTCCACGAGTTTTAACAATTCGCTACTATCTCCTTCCAGTTTTGCCAATTTGGCAATCAAATCTTTCTTTTCTAATTCATATTTTGTTTTCATTTTTCTCATTTCCCCATAGGCAGCTTGGGCATAAGGGTTTTGTTTAGGTCCAATTGGTATAGCTGGTTTTCCACTTTTTTTTTCCGCGGAGTCAACTGTTTTTTTTTCCTCGAAAACTGGTTTTCCACTGTTTTTTTTCCTCGAGTCAACTGCTTTTCCCTCTTCGAACAATTTATATATCGCATACCCCAAACCGCCAGCGCCGACGGAAAGCCCAGCCGCGGTCACTATGGCCATCCTGCGCGAGCGTCGACGCTTCGAACGAGATCGAGAGCGCCGTCGCTTGCTTCGAGAGCGTCGTCGCTTGCTTCGAGAGCGCCGTCGCTTGCTTCGAGAGCGCCGTCGCTTGCTTCGAGAGCGTCGGCGCTTACGACGGTTTGATCTAGATTTCGATCCATTCTTTCGCTTGCGACGCGATCGACTTCGTTTTCTCCGAGCTGGTGTTAACGACCTCTTAATAGCTCTCCGAGTCATCGTTTGCTTTGAACAAATAATTTTTTTTTAAAAACCGTATTTAAATGGACAGAGATTCTGAACTTTCCCGAGAAATTAAGGAGATCCGTCAGGAACTAAGAGACATCAAGGTTCTTTGTGAAAAAATGTCGAATCACATAAATTTTGTCGATAATGTCTATACGAAAGTCCGAGCGCCCTTTTGTTGGGTTCTAAACCGTGTCAATCATCTTCGGGGAGCGAACTCTGTTGAGCTAAAAGAAATTGAACCCAGGAAGAAGCCGCCTCCACCTCCAAGCCTGCCGGATCCGCGTTAAAAATTAGACAACAATCTTTACGTTCAACGCTTGCTGCAGAAATTGCTTTGCTTCTTCGTCGCCCGGGTTCTGCTGAAGCTTCTGTTGAAAATGCTCAACCGGGAATTTCAATTTTCCATTCTCGGTGGTGTAGTACATGTACATGACTCCTGGCCCAGCTGTCTGGATCTGGAGCAGAAGTGCCGAGTAGCGATCGCGCATCAGAGTCCGTTGAGTGACTCCGTCGACCTTGTACGCGTTCGGATTGAATCGAATCCACAAGACGTGTCGGTTGTCGTAGCGAATCGAATCTTTGGAGTCCGGAGGTGCAATTAGGGAGCTTGCAAAGACCTTTTGCATCCTCGCAAACTCGCATTCCCAGCTGTAATCAGGTCG
>Ga0181392_1000053_pt1 | contig 34754 bp, 51 predicted proteins | sample 15SPOviralmetaG_FD_130083 | JGI IMG/M metagenome (GOLD analysis project Ga0181392, IMG submission 130083) | Marine viral communities from the oligotrophic San Pedro Time Series (SPOT) site, San Pedro Channel, CA, USA - 15 SPOT_SRF_2010-09-15 | ecosystem: Environmental > Aquatic > Marine > Strait... | reverse complement strand
CTCCATTAGCTAATGTATAATCTACTTTACCTGTAGCATCTTGTACCCCGGTAATTTTTGCTCTACCGTCTTTACCAGAAGTAGATATAACATTAAAAGTATCTCCTACTTGAAATAATCTTCCACCATTTGTGATACTTATATTAGTAAGTGAACCTACCATTTTTGGAGCATCTTCAATAAGTCCATCATCACTTATAAATTCACCAGTTTGAAAATTACCTACTACATTAGATAAGAATGCTAAAGTAACTCTTTTACCAGTTATTACTTTAGTTATAACTGATTCTACAAACGCTGTGGCAAGTGAGCTAGATCCAATTACTTCTTTACCAATATAGTTACGAGTTCTTTCTGATGGTGAAAGCTCTAAGTATACTGGTTTTGTAAATGAACTCTGTGAAGGAATTAAAACTCTTGAACTAGGTAAGAAAACTTCTATTTCTTGACCAAATAACATTCTAATTAAAAGTTCGATAGAACGTATACTGCCCTTAGATTGATAAAGGTCACTAATGTGTTTGATCATGAATCGTTCATCTGATTCAGATTCTAATTGTGTGCCTTGTAGAAATGTTTTCTTAAAATGAATTATAAAATCTGAGATGGTGTCATCTATATCTCTGTTTTTACTTAAGTTACGAAGAACATTAGTTGTTTGATTAGATGTTTCAAGCCATTCATAATAAGCAAGTACAAATTGCACAATTTCTGAGTTAGATTCTCTGAATATTTCTGGGAATTGATCTTCAATAAAGTTTGAAATAAACTCAGGACTATACATATTATAATCTCTCTTGTATTACATTTAAAGAAATATCTTCAGAATTTAATTGCAAAATATTTGATTGCTTACTTAATAAGTCTTTATTTTTAGCCCTTGCAAATATTTTTAAGATACCGCCACTGAAAGAGGGAATTAGTATAGAGTTAATATCTACTTTTCCAGTAGTATAATTTACAGTACCAGCATCAGATAATAGTTCAACAAACTTATTAGCTGTATCTAATTTTACTATTTTTAAGCCACCTGTTCCATTATCAATAAAGAAAGCATTTGTATCTGTTTTATAGGTAAATAAAGATGATTCTATAGCAGGTAAGTATAAAGCTTTAGATGTAGTAGAATTAAAAATATCATCTGCTTGTAGCTCATTATCAAAAAGCAATTCATAAGAAGCTGCCAATAATGAATTTGGGGTTATTTTCTTAAATAGCCTTAATTTTAATTCTGAAGACAGTATACTATTATCACTGTTATCCATTGAATTTAATGCTTTAGAGTTTCTATACTTAGAATTAAAAGCGTTAATATTTGATTCTGCAAAGTTAAGAAGTGCATTTTGAGCTTTAGTTTTAATAGTATCAGAGTTCTGTGCAGTAACAGATATATTATATTTAATATCACTCACTACTTCTAAAAATGTAAATTCTGGTTGAACAACTTCTACATCTATACCCACTGGTGTTTTTTTAGTAAAGAAGTCTGATATAGATTTTTTAGTAGACGCTGGAACGCCGTCTGCATTTTTCATGTCAACAGCTAAAATAACTTTTCCATATCTAGGTGGGTTTAATTGCTCGCCACCGAAGGCTAAAATATTTTGTATTTCAGGAAATTCTCTCTTACCTAGTATTTCATAATCATTGCTTGTAACTGCTCTTTCTTGAACTTGAAAAGCTCTTGGAGCATTTTTTCTTATACTTTCAATAGATTCTGCTTCTGCACCTCCAGAAGAATTGGTAACAGTTGTTACTGTAACGTTACCATATTGTCCTGAAACTAAATCTAAATTAGAAAATACTTTACCATTATTACCTTCTTTCTCTGATGTAATTCTATATTTAACTCTTACTAAATTACCTGGAGTCAATTTCTTACCGAAAGTACCGTCACCGAAAGAAACTCTAAATTTATCAGCTTTAGCTGGTTCAATGAAATAGGCGTTTGAACTAGCACTAAGTCCAAATAAAGTATCTGCTTTAGACCAAACCGCATTAGTGCTTGATGTATTAGATAATTTAATATTAACTTCTAAATGATCTGTATCTATATCTTTATTAGATATTTCAGCTATAAAGTTATTTGCTGTGCTTACAACAAATGTTTCTTCAATAATAGTACCTTCATATACTTCTATATTATTACCAATCCATTCGGCGCCGCCTGTGGTATTGGCTGACTTAGTAATAATCAAGTCACTCTGGGTTGAAAATGTTTTTACTTTACCGTTTATAGTTGATTGAAATTTATGCCACTTTGGAATTGAGACTGAGCCTGGGTCATTATTAGGAAAGACCTTAACATTAATAACAGCTTTAGCTGAACTAGAAGATTTAGGTACGTAATTTAATTCCTTAGCATGTGAAATTATACTGTCTTTTATTTGAGCTGTATCTAAGAACATTTCATTAGCTATCATATTAGTATAATGATTATTTAAATAGGTGTTATATGATAGTACATCTAGTAAAGTACTAATATTTGACCCTTCAAAGTCATAATCTTTAATATTAGCCTGTGTTCTTAAAAAAGTTTTTAGTTCATTTTTTATAGTATCAAAATCTAAATTTACTACTGATGTTACCGTATTTGCCATTATCGTACCCTATTTAAAACCAAATCGAATGTGACTGGTCTTTCTGCGTTTATTGCTTGAAATGTAATATAAACTTTTAAACTATGCTCATCTTCATTACTCTCAACTAAAACATCCAATATCTGACATCTAGGTTCAAAGTTCTCAATAGTCTCTAAAACTGCCTCTTTTAAATTATACTGCATTTGAGGAGTAGCAAGTTCAAACAATAAAGATCTAATATTAGAGCCTATTTCTGGTTGAAAAGGTCTTTCATAGAAATTTGTTTGTAATAAATTTATTATAGAAGTCTCTATAGCTTTTTCATTTACACTTAAAATTACATCATCATTAGCTGGATTAACAGCTAAGTCAGACCTAAGATCTGAAAAAAAGATATTGTTTGTAATAGTCGTAGCCATATTTTTATTTATCTTACGTTCTACATGCGTATAAATGTAGATATGCTTTTAATCTGTTCTTTTTCTTGCTCTACTTTTTCTATATCTATAGAAGCTGTAATATTTGCTAAAGCAGATGTTAATTTATCTTGATCAACTGACTCAACCAACTCACTGGCAGCCTTTTCAAGTCCTGCTGTATCAACCGATATTGCAAATGCAGCTATTGATTCTGCGTCTATTTCCGGTGCTGTTGCAGGAATGCCTTTTATTTGAAATACTCCATCTATCTTCTCTACATTAGGTACCATTTTGCAAAGATTATCTATATCAATTTTACCTGCTTTAATATCAGCTGTTAAACTAGTTAAATCCATATCAGGAAACTTATCTTGTAAGCTATCTAAATTTTTTAACGCTTGGGCTTTATCAAGTGGATTATTACTTTTTATTTTATTAATAATACTGCCTACTTCTAATTGTAAAGATAATTCTGGTAACTTTAACTCTGGTATTTTAAATTCTGGAATAGTAGGCAATTCTGGTAGCTCTATAGTAGGGAGCATCTCTTTTAGACCACCAGCTATACTACTTACCTGCGCATCTAAAGTTGCTCCTAAACTATCGAGACTTCCCATTATACCTTCTGCACCTGAGGTGAGCCCGTCAACTGCTCCCATAGCTGCATCCTTTAGTCCATTTAATTTAGTTAATCCTTTACCTGGTCCACATGCCATTTTTAAGTCCCGTCAGTTGGTGCTACAGTTTGTTTATTATCTGGTCCGTCTCCATCAGGAGCAGTACCACCTGTCTGTAAGTGAGTATGAGTATGTAATGTTACATTAGTATCAGTAATATTACCTGTTACTACATCAATAGAACCTGTATTATAGTCTAGTGTACCAGTCTCTGCATTAATATCTTGTGTAGTAGACGTTAAAGTCTGAGTTGTTCCAGCATTCATAAGCTGAGTTGTTCCTGCTAATAGCTGTGTTGCTTCTACTGATTTAATATTTAAATTTTTACCAGAACCCATATTTAAATTATTAGCATAACCATAATCACCTGTTTTTGCTCCAGCTGTAGCATCTGTGCCGCCTACTATAGTTTTTCTATCAGAAAGAATAGTTACGGATTGATTACCAACAATCTGCTCATCATGGGTGCCGCCAACTTGTAAAGATTCATTTTTTTCTATTGATCTTATATCATTACCTGTTACTCGCATAGCATTATTACCGTTTATTTGAGTTGATCTGTCTGTAAGTATTTCAGTAAGATGGTTACCACCAATTTTTTCTATCTTATCTTTACCTATAGTTACAAAATGATTACCCTCGATCTCTTCATACTTATCACCTTTAACAGATAGTTTAACGTTACCTGTTACTGTTATATTAACATCTCCAGTCACCTGAACATTTTTACCGTTTAAATATATCTCGTAGTCTTTCCCCTTTACTTTAGTAACTCTAGAGCCATCAGCTTGAATTTCTTGAAATGTACCAGACTTATGATAACTATGTATTCGCTCATTGTCTAGAGAATCATCTAGCTCTAAAATACTACCCTTTTCAGATTCAAAAACATAATTAAATGGGTATTTTGATCCGTAATCTTTTTCCGGTGCTTTACCATCATACCCTCTTGGATGAGGTTCATCCCAGGTTTTATTTTCATAGTCAGCAGTAGGCTTGTCATCTTGTAGTTTTAAAGAAGGTGCCTTAGCAGTAGGTACCTTAGTTACTCTTGATGCTCTTTTCTTTTTAAGATTAACATGATCTTCAGCTTTTTTTCCACGAGATAAATAACTAGCGTCTGGTTCTCCTATTTCATGTAGCCCTTTTGTGTTTCTTGGATAGTTTAAATTAGGATCATTAAATGCAGTATTTTCTTGAGGTTCTTCTCCAGGTACACCTGGTACGGCTCCAAGTATCATAGGCTTTTGATAAAACCCTTCGTCAATAAAGAAACCAATAACCCAAGTGCCTTCTACTAAACCTATTAAAGGCCCACCTACTCCTGAAGTACCAGGTGACATAGGTGATTGTATAACAGTAGCCCATGGTAAATCAGCTGTGCTTACGTTATCTAGTTTATCAGAATGAACTCCATAGAATCTAACTTTTACTCTACCAATATTAAATGGGTCATTTCTATCTTCTACTACCCCAAAATGCCATTGAAACTTACTGTAATTTAAATCTTGTTTAGGCATTAATAATCTCCAATTCTACATAAATTAATTATTTGATAATAAGTAGTAGCAGTAAAGGAATGTGTTAAATCTTTTATTAAAAACTTACCACTAAGCATAGAATCAGCTTCTTTTTTATTTGAAGCAGTATTCATTTCATTAATATTTAAATATACACCTTCACCAATATCTAAATCAGAATTGCCAGGTATTCTAATCTGAATTAAGTTATTAAAAAAGACATTACCATATATTTTTTTAGCGATATGTGAGTCACTAGTATCAATATAATTTGGCAAGCCCTTATTAATATGAAGCCAATCTGTTGAATTTGATTCTTTACCAAACGTATCTAGGAAATCATCTGTTACTGGTAAAGTACTTAATAAAGGATCAACATCTTCTTGAACATACTTTAAGCTTTTACGCTCAACGCTTTTTGTAAAATAATCAACAGTAGCTATAGTATTATGTATAGCTCCAGATTCAGCAAAAGCAAATGAACTGCTTCTATTAATTTGATTAAAACTTATTATCTGTTTACAGGCTATATCTGGTCTTGTAATCGTTGAGCGGGCATTATCTGCACCACTAAAATTAAAACTTCTTTCTTGTAAACTAATATCATGCACATCATGAAAAAGATTATCTAATAATTTAAAATTATACCCCTCAAGATCTTGATAGAAGAAAAATAAATTAGAATAAGATGGAGAAGTTTTAGCCCAGCTTGCTAAGTAGTCCATAGTATCAAATGGAGTATCACTTGGAATTATAAAATCATTAGTGCCTTCTGTCTCATCAATAGTTAAATTATTCTTAGAATCAAAATAAAACTTTTTATCTAATTCTATAGCCTTTTCTTTTGCTTTATCGAATACTTTTTGAGCAGCAGTAGAAATATTATCTGAAAAATAATTATCTACGGAAGTAAATGATTGCACGTAACCTAATTCAGATACTCCAGCTATAGCTAAAACACTTTCATCCGATGTTTCGTTATACCCTAGACCACCTATATTAGTAATTCTAAAAGCTATTTCTCTTTGTTTAGTAGTAGATATATACTCAGGTGTTTTCCAGGTAGCTACTATTAGTTCATCTCCTTTTAAACCATACCTCTTAAATATTCCAGCTGAATCAAAGATAACCATACTAATTGTCATGGCTTTCTGATTAATAGAACTACTTATAGTTACATTACGTAAAAGAGGCATTAAATCAAGATATAGCTCTTCACCACCGCTTATTGCACTTATAAACAATTCAGTAAAAGAATAAGCACCTGGATGTACTGCTGGAATTTCACTCATTTATTTCAAAAGCCTTTTTAAATTTTCTTCTGCAGCACCAGCTAAATCGTATCTTAAGAGTCTTATGACTCTTTTAGCTTCATTATCATCATCTTCTCTATTGTATGAGTATACTGGTGTAAGAGTATTCCTTACAGATACGTCAGCGTACGTATATGTGTCTTTAGAATATTTAATCCCATCTGTATTAGTATAATACTCAATATTTGTAGTTGCAGCTTCTAATGAACCGTATTTTTTTATTATATACTTTTCAAAATTAAATTGATCTAAATGCCATTCATAATATGGATCAACTATATTATTGCTTAAAAATACAAGCCATGTTCTATCAACATCTTCATAGTAATCATGAGCTATTGTCCATGGTTTATCATTAGGTGACATAGTATAATTAGCATATGAAAAAAGATCTTCTGATAGAATATCTGATAGCTTTACTTTAGATATAATATTTTTTGTTGTGTAATTATTATATACTACTTCTGGAAATGAATCAAAGTATTTCATTAACTAAAACTCCTTCCACCCGCATAACCTCTATTCTTATTAGTGTTATCATTTGTTTCCTCAACATCTTCAAAGTCAGATCTAGTAATAAAGTCTATTTCATTAATTTCTAAACTTAAAGTATACTCTACTGGACTACCAGTACCCTGGAAAAAGTTAAGACCACCTTGACCGGTATGGTCAACTCCAAAAGCAGATACTAAAGCTGGTTTATAAAAAATACTATTATTAATATCAGGTGTAATTAAAGCACATTGTATAATATCTGGATATCTTTGAAAGAAAGCTCCGCTAGTTGCAGAAGAACCATCTCCGAACCCATCGAGCTGTGAATGCATACTTCTTCTAATTAATTTAACTATATTACTTAAAGTTTCTGATTCAGATTTGCTCCTTGGTACTAATTTCCAATTTAGTTTATGTTTTCTTATTGGTGTACCTTTAAATGCAGTAATATTAGCAGGGTTAAATATATTTCCTGCCCCCGCTTCAACAGCTGAAACTATAAAATCTGGAGATATACTTTTACCAGCTGCTTTTGCAGCTGCTTGAAGACCTCTTAAACCAGCAAAACCTTCTTGGGCTCCACCAGTTGACATATCCCCTAGCATTTCTAGAGCACTTTTTTTAGAGTTGTTAATTGCCGCATCAATAGTACCTGTGAATCCTTCACCGGCACCTTCATTTACTTGTGCATTAGTGGCTAAAGAGATAGCTTGTCCTATTGGATTTAATTCTTCATCTTTTAAGGAAGCATTATATTCTTGACCTAATTTCTCAGGTAAAGGTAAAATGATAGAATTTTTAGTATCTATTTTTAGAGGATTATCTGTATTAACTCTATAAGTATACTCTTGAAAGTTCATTATAAACCCATATTGAGCTAAATCATCTGGGTATGCGAGTTGACTCATACCGCCTAACCTATTTCCTTTCATTTTTACTTCTGGTGGTTTAATTAAACCGGCTCTTACTGACATGTTTAGTCCTATAAATATCTAAATGGCGTATAAAGGTAAATTTAAACCTATTAACTATTACAAGTATTTAGGTAACCCTACAAATATTATTTATCGAAGTCTATGGGAATGTAAGCTAATGTCCTATTTAGACAGGCATAATGATGTAATAGGATGGGCAAGTGAGGAGATAGCAATCCCATATCGTAGCCCTTTAGATGGAAGAAAGCATAGATACTTTCCTGATTTTTATGTAAAAAGAAAAATAGGGAGCAGTATTAAAGAATCTTTAATTGAAGTAAAACCATATAAACAGACAATGCCGCCTAAAATAACTAAAAGTAAATCCCCTACTAAAAAGTATTTAAATGAGGTTAGAGCTTGGGGTGTTAATGAGGCTAAATGGAACGCAGCTACTGAATATTGTAAAGATAGAGGCTGGGATTTTAAAATAATGACCGAGAATGAACTAGGGATCAAATAATGGCTTTACAATATCTTTTTCAAAAAATTATTAAAGATGCAGCTCTTTTAAATATTTCAGCTGATATGAATAAGAGATCTAGGGAATACTTTAAACAAAAAGCTGGTGAATTACAAAATCAAAGACCGGCTAATATTCTTAAAAGAAAATCAGTTCAAGAAAATGCAACTGCTCAAATACCTTTTAAACCAGGTGATATATTTCTTTTTAATTATATGCCTAAAAATGCAAACAACGAGAGACTGTTACCATACTATGATAGATACCCATTAATAGTACTAGTAGATGTAACACCTGAATATGTTTGTGGGTTAAACTTCCACTATTTACCATATGAAGAAAGAGCAGTTTTATTAACTCAACTATATAATTTTTTAGTAGAAGATACTAGTGGTACAGAAGGTCTAGATACTATGTTGGGAGATAAAGCATTCTTAGATGTTACATATGATAAGATAAAGTTACTAGATGTTCCTAAGAGTTATTGGAAACCCTGTTTTAAAAAGTACCTAAATACTAATATAAGGGGCAAATTATTAAAGATACATCCACAAGAATGGGATATTATTTTACAGCTACCGCTAGAGAGATTTGTTAGAGCTAATAGACAAAGAGTATTTAATGATTCTCGTAATAAATGGAATAAGTAATGACATTTAATATAAATGACATAAAATCTAAGGTTAATGGAATGCAGGGATTACAAGTCCCTAACTTATGTCAAGTAAAATTTAACCCTAGAGGTAAGCAGCCAGGATGGGCTAAAAATAGAGAATCATTGAGCCTTCTAGGTTATGCCTTTGCCATACCAGCTTTAAATTTAGTTACTACTCAAGTAAGAAGACAAGGGTTTGGTGTTTCAGAGCAAAGAGCAGTAAATTATGCTCCTAGTACAATTAGTCTTGAATTCTTTTTAGATAACAATAACACAGTTTTAGATTTTTTTAACCAATGGGCCTTAAGACATGTTAATTATCAAGTAGGCTCTGAGAATTCTGTAACTGAAATCGACGGTCAAGAGACTTTATTTGGCCAAGTTGGATACCAAGAAGACTATGCCATGGATTTAGATATAGAAATATATTCACCTATGTCAGAATCAGAAACTATTACAACATATAAAATTAGAGATGCTGCAATAATTAACTTAGGCAATATTGAGCTAGGTTGGCAGCAAAATAATGAGATTACAACTCTAACAGTACAGCTAAGTTACAGAAGTTTTATACCAGAATCTAACCCAGTACCTCAAGGAACTGCGGGTGGTAAAGGATTAAATTTATTTCAATTTATAAGTAAAATGAAAGGTGCTGTAGAGGTAGTTAAAAGCTTTGAAAAACCATCGAATGTTCAAGATGCTTTAAACTTAATTAATAATGCAAAAACCCTAGGATCGGGATTCGATTAAATAATGGAGAAAAATAATGTTACCAAAAATTGATACACCAATTTTTGATATTGAGCTACCAATATCTAAAAAAGTGATTAAAGTGAAACCTTTTACAGTAAAAGAAGAAAAATTACTTCTTTTTGCTCAACAATCAAACTCAGATAAGTCAATTATTGAATCAGTTATGCAGGTTTGTAATAACTGTTTAGTAGAAGATATTGATGTAAGAAAATTAGCTTCATTCGAATTAGAATATCTGTTTATTAAATTGAGAGCAGTCTCTATTAATAATATAATTAAATTAAATATTTTAGATGAAAAGAATTCAACTGAAGATACACCAGTTTATATTCAAACAGATTTAAATTTAGATGACGCAGAAATAAAAGTAAACTCTGAAAAAGAAATAGCTGACAGAATAAAATTGGATGATACCTATTCTATTAAATTAAGATACCCAGCATACTCTCAATTAGATGCTATAGATATGAAACCTAATGAAGATAAAGCAGCAGGAGATATTGCTGTATCATTAATATCAAGTGTAATCGAATCAGTTTACAATCAAGATGGTAGTGAAGTTTATGTTTTAGATGACTATAACCAAGAAGAGAAAGATGAATTTCTTTCAAGTTTAACATCAAAGAACTTTGCACAAATACAAGAATTTTTATCATTAGCTCCAGTTTTATATTTAAAAATAAAATATGAAAATGAAGAAGGTGATAAATTTGAAAGGGAGTTGAGAGGGTTAGCTGATTTTTTTATGTTAGCCTAAGCCATACGGACTTAGGAAATCATTATCAATTACAGTTTAACCTGGCTCAGCATCATAAATACTCGTTAACGGAGCTAGAAAATATGTATCCGTTTGAGCGTGAGTTATATACTGAAATGTTAGTGGATTATTTAAAGGCTCAGGAAGAAGCTAGAAAGAGGAATAATAATGGCTAAAGATAATGACAGGAATGAAGTAGAAATAGATCTGGATAAGTATATGGCTTTAATCGAAAAGATTGATGGTCAAGAAGATACTATAAAGGAATTAAAGGAAGAAGCAGAAGCAGCACGTAAGCAGCTAGCTCCTCCTAAAAGAAAATTTATGGACTTATTTCTGGATGATAATGACGTAAATGAAAAGGCAATAATTGGATTTATTTCATTTAGTTTAATGACTATATTTGGTGTTTGTGATCTAATCACTGCATTTATGGGTCAAGATCTAGTTATATCTGATACAATTTATACATCATTTGTTGTAGTAACACTTGGTGCATTTGGTATTAGTGAAGCTGGAAAAGCGTTCGGTAAATAGGAAAATAAATGGCAAAAGATGGTAGCGGGACTTTCGACCAACCTAAAATAGGAAAGAAATTACCTAAAGGTCAAGGCGATCTTAAAACTAACGCACAAGTATTTGGGCTTATTGGTCAGCAGGTTATGCGTATTAATAAGTTAACTGCTGCAATAGATTCAGGAAACGCTACCCTTGTCAATACATTAGATACACAATTAAATCAAGCTAATAATCTAGCTGGTTCACAGCTAACAGTTTTAACAAATATTCAATCTATACTAGGTAATATTGGCTCAAGCCTAGCCCCGCTTGCCGCATTTGCTACTGAGCAAAATGAAGGTAAAGTAGGTAAAGGGGGAATGATGTCCGGTATAGCTGGCTTCTTTTCACCAAATAAGCAGACTACAGCAGAGATAGATAAAAATACACAGGCAGTAAATAGGCTTGCTTCATCTTATAAAAATTTAGATAAACAAGCTGGTAGAATGACAGGGGCAGGTTTAGGGGGAGGAATAGTTGGAGCTACAATAGGTGGTGCAATTGGTGGCCTTGGCAGGGCTGGAATGATGGGTGGTGCAGTTGTTGGAGGCACTTTAGGATTACTAGGTGGTGGACTTTTAATGGTAACTGGTGCTTTGTATGTTGGCGCAAAAGCAGTAGAAACATTTGGTGAAGGTCTTATAAAAGTCGATGAAGGAATGAGAAGATTAAACGGCCTTGATCTTACAATAGACAAATTTAAACAATTAAACCTTGCAATAAACGCTATTAATAAAGATATTCAGGCCGGGGAAGCATTAGGCTTTAATATATTCTCTAGATCTAACTTTGAAAATTTAGCAGCTGGTGTTACCACATTAAACAACACGGAGCTTGATACCAAAGTTTTTGATGATCTAGGAGCTGCAATAACTAGCTTACAGACTCCAATTTTAGGAGCTGTTGGACTACAAATCTTTAATGCTACTAATTACCAAAAATTAAAAGATGGAGTAGAAACTTTAGCAGATATAGAAGTTGATCCTATGTTCGCATCAAGAATAGCAGAAGTAGGAAAAGGTATAGGTGACTTTACAAGTAATTCTTATACATTCTGGAGCGGAAAAGGCGGGGTGTCTGTAATAGAAAAACTATCAGAAGTAAACCTTAAAAGTTTTGCTGATGGTATCAACCATTTAAACTCTATTAAATATGATGATAAGCTACAAAGCAACCTAGCTGGTGCTGGAACAGCAATTGAAAAATTCTTAGATCCTTTAACTGACTATTTTGGTAATGATAAAAAAGGTGCTAATATTATTACTACATTAGCTGAGAAAAATACCTTAAAGTCCTTAGCTTTTGGTCTAACAACATTAAACAATATGCCTAATAAAGAAAGGTTAAAAGAGAGTTTAACATTAATAGGTGAGAGTGTTAAAGCAATGTTAGACGGTTTTAAAAATGCTAAAGCTGCAGGGGTAATGACATCATTAACAGCAGAAGACTTTACTACTCTAGTAAAAGGTATGGAAGACCTTCAATCACTGGTATCTAAACCAGTAGATATACTTAATGACATGGGCGAAAAGGTAGGGTCAGTTAGAAATTCAGAAGTATTAAAATCAGATTTTGAAGCTTTAGGTCAATCTTTAACTGCATTAATGAGTGGATTAGAAAGATCAAAAGTAAACAGTTTAAGAAAGTTAACAGGGGCAGGATCTTTATTTGATAAGAATGCTTTAGTAGAATTAGAAGAGGGTATTGCAAGTTTGAATGCACTACCTGCTATAGATACAGAAAACTTTGAAAAGATAGGCCAAGCACTTTATAGTGTAGTCACAGGATCAAGAGGTAAAACAACTGCAGAAGAATTTACACAAATGCAAGATTCAGGATTTTGGGATAGATCGCTATTAGTTTTTGATAATGGTATGAATTATTTTGCTAGTATATTTAAAGAATCACCTCTTGAAGATGCCGCAAAAGGTATGCAATTAATGAGTGCTACTATTAAAAGTTATGAAGAAGTAGATGAGGAACAATTAACAAATTTTGTAACTGGTGCTAATGCAATACGTAATGTTATGAGCACATTATCAGATGAAAATATTGCAGGAACTTCTAACTACGAGAAATTAAACAAGTTTATAAAAACAATATCTAAATTAGATGCAGATAACTTAAGTAATATATCAGAAATAGCTGATACTTTAGGTGTCGCTGTTCAAGGTCAAGCTATTACTGAAAGACAGGTCAATGCTTTAAGAACGGCTGTAGTACAGCAAGTGTTAAATACTTCAGTAATAGATAACTCATCACAAACAAACGTCACAGCACCCTCATCAAGTAAAACAATAACTTATGGTTCAGGTGGTTCGGCATCATACGTTCCAGTATCAGTATTAGTTTCTAAATAATTGGCGCACCCACCAGGAGTCGAACCTGGAACCTACAGCTTAGAAGGCTGTTGCTCTATCCAATTGAGCTATGGGCGCTCAAACAAAAAAATGGGGCAGCATGATACCGCCCCCAGAAGAGAATTAGCTATTCAGCTAATTTCTGAAAAAACGACATTGTGTCGTCATCACCAGAGTCAGAAGAAAGAGGAACATCTTCATCGGCTGATGTAGTAGGAATAGATGGTGCAGCTATCTCAGGTTGAGGTTGAGGTGCTGAAGCAACTGGTTGACTACTTGTTTCACCTAAGGCTAAAACTCTATAGAGCTTAGTCTTTAATTCATCATATGTCTTGAAGTTTTCAGAAACAGTAAACTCATTAAGAGGATACTCTGTTTTCCAAACTGTTTCAAGCAAGCTGTCATCGCTACTTAGCGGTGCTGGACTATCAAATTCCGACTTATCATAATTCCTGTAACCTTCTACATTACGTATTTTAAGCTTGAAGTCAGCTCCAGCCCAAAGGTCAAACGGGTTAACAGGATTTTCATCTTCAAATTGTGGGTTCATAAGATCATTTAATTTCTCAAAGATCTTTTTACCATATTTGTAGAGGAATACTTTACCTTCATTTTCAGGTCTAGTAGGGTCTTTAACAATATAAATGTTAGAATAAAAAGAAAGCCTTCTTTTATATTTTCTAACTAAGTCTTTATTAGCTTCAATACCTGAATTCCAGAGCATAGTATTATACTCAGATACAGGATCTTTCTGACCAACAGTAGTTAAAGATTTTTCGATATACCATTGCCCAGTAGGTCCTTGGAAGCCATGATCCCATACTCTTACGAATGGTACATCTTCATTTTCTGGTGCTGGTAAAAATCTGATAACTGCATAACCGTTCCCTGCTTTATCAACATCAGGTTTCCAGATTCTATCATCTGGTCCATTTTGCTTTTTAGGACTGCTATCCAGTTTAGTTAGTGCCTCGGTAAGTTTATTAAGCTCAGAAGCCGAGTTCTTCTTAAGTGCTTCAAATGATTGCGACATATTATCTCCTTGCGTATTGCGGTATATATTGCGGTTTATTTGCGGTTTATCTATCATTAAAATAATCCAAAGTAATGGTCTTAAACTTATCTAAATCTATAGATAGAAAAGGCCTATACTTGGTTATTATAGTATATTTATCTTCCCAGATCAAGTCTTTTTGTAAATATTTGTTCCAAGTTTTACTATAATTCACTAGCATATCAAGTATGCACATTGTTTCAATACAAACTTCATTTCTTAAATATAACCTAAGCAAGTGCGGATGGCCATACTTTTCGACAGCAAAGTTTTTATCAAAATTATCATCAAGATTACTTAACTCGTTTTTAAAAGTATAAGTTAAAGCTTCTTGTCTTTTTTTCCAGTTACGATATACATCTTCCGGTGCAGATTCTCTTAATTCACCAATCCAGAAATCTTTATCACCGTCAACTATATTAGCTAAAAGGAAATTTTCTACATCTTTATGCTTAGATAACTTCATAAAAAAGTATTTGTCTTTTCTAATATTAAATGCGTGTTCAGATGCTCTTACTTTACCGTTATAAGTAAAATAATTATAATGTTCTGTTGTAAAATGTTGCTTAAGAGCAAGATACTTTATATAAACCTCATAAGGGGATATCGTACTTTTCATAGTACCTCTTAAATCTATCGAACCCTTCGGAAGGGATTTGATCGTTTGTGCTCCACCAATCATAAAATTCCTCTAAATGATATAACCATATTATAGCTGAATATCTAATACCTTCTGTAACAGGAGTAACTCCATGATACATCCTTGAATCAAATAAAACAGCGTCACCTAAATTCAAATCAATATTTTTAGCATTGTATTCAAACGAATTCTGCTCACCATCGGGTTGAATTTTAAAGTCACCTCCATTATAGTCGCATTTATTATTAAGTGCAACTGTTATTGAAATCTTTCTTCTAGGACGTGAATTAATAATAAAATATTCTTCAGGGTCTGTTATTCTATTACCGTTACCGTCAATATAAACTTTATAGTTAATATCATCAGTATGATAGTCAAATTTAGCCCCTAGCCTTGAATCATATTTAAGAATACTAATAGACTCATTAGTATAAAATTTATTATTGAAAATACTATTAGCTTTTTTTATGATTTTTGATGGAATGCTACCTAATTCATGAAAATTTAGACCAACCATTTCAGTAATTCTAGATGAATCATATGAAAGCTCAGTACCTTTAGCATCTATAGAAGAAGCTCTTTCCCAGTCTCTATTACAGAGTGACATAAGATCAGTTACTTCTTCTCGCGATAGAAGATTTCTAACAACAAAACCTTCCATTAGATAGGGAGTTTATTGCCAGATGCTTTTAATAATTTTTTACCTTCAGATTCAGCAGCAAGTTTAGCCTTTAATACATGACTATTCTTTACTAGAGAAGCTATTGTTTCTATTTCTACACTATTTTGATCTGCATAATGCGTAAGAGCATCTAAATAGCCTATTTTTTTATCATTAACAAAAGTTTCTATAGATAGAGCAAAGTCTTTTACTGTAATTATTTTTTCGTCTATTTGTTGTTGGATTGTTTTTTTATCCTGCATTTCTCATTCTTTCAACTAATCTTTCTGATCTTTTACCAACTTGGTTATACCACTTTGAGTCCATCATTTGATTAGCTGCCTCATCATAATTTTTTTCATCAAGAGCTCCAATAAATTTTTTAAATTTACTTAAACGAGTTCTTCCCATATTAAACATCATATTAATAAGTATTTCCTGCACCTCATCTAACTTTTCATCAAAGTCAGAAAATAATACTTTACACTCATTAACAGTAACTTCAAGATCATGGTCAAATACTTCTAAGCATCTTTCCTCTGAAACAGGAACACCAACATCTTGACCAAACTCAGGGTCGGATTCTAGAACTAAGTGTCCTATTCCGAATGTAGGATAACCTAAGTGATCTTTATAGATCTCATAAACTATACCTTCGTCAATTTTTAATTGATCAATTACTTTTTGTTTATCGTACATATTTACTCCGTATATTATATAATAGATTATGTATTAGTTCAACTATTTATTATACCTTAATTACAGTTTACATTATAACCATCAACGTGATAGTTAGCAGGTCCAGCACATCTTGATGTCGTATTATACAGGTAATGGTTTCTTAAGACAACTATTGTTAGAACTACATTATAAAATACCATATCTTCGTAACTAGAGTTTGCAGCTAGAAGAGGAGCTGTAAGTCCCTTTTGTAATATGAATTGCCCTGCATTAGGTTTTTCAGGTAATAGAGGATTACCTTCTTTTATATTAGGATGATCATGTACATAATGATATGACATACTCATATCTAAAAAATTCATAAGCCAAAAGTAGTTTAATTGAAAGTCAGTGGGCTCATTAACTACATGTATAAACCGTAACTTTTTCAGTCTTGCCCTTGACTTGGATTCTATCAACTTCTCTGAATTTTCCTTCTGTACTTGCTTCACGACTGAACTGTGATAGCAGCAAGTCCACCCCTTCGTAATTTCTTGTTTGACCTTCGAGTCTAGCGGCAAGGTTGACGGCATCTCCAATAACGGAATAGTCAAATCTAACTTCTGATCCCATGTTTCCGACGATGCACTCACCTGTGTTGACACCAATGCCAACATTGATAGGAGGAAGATTGAGAGGTTTAAGTTCTTCATTAAGTTTTTTAGTCGCTTCTATAATTTCTATAGATGTTTTTATAGCCATATCAGCATGGTTTTCACAAGGGAGAGGTGCATTCCAAAAAGCCATGATACAATCACCCATATATTTGTCAACTGTTCCATTATTATTTAGGATAATCTTAGTCTGTAAATCAAGAAATTTATTTACTAATTCTACAAGGCCTTCTGGATCATCATTGTTCTTATAATGTTCTGATATGGGAGTGAATCCACATATGTCCATAAACATGAAACTCATTTCTTTTCTCTCACCACCTAACTTTAAAAGTGATGGATCATCTTGTAATTGTTTAACTAATTCAGGAGATACATATGTACCAAATTGTTTTTTTATCTCTTGCTTTTGTTTATAAGTATTATAAAATTGTACAAATGCGCCATGGCTAAATACTAATACGGTAGAAACAATAATCCAAGTTGGATCAAATAAGAGATATTTTGAATAGAAAACTGAAGAAGAAGCTAAACCAACAAACCCAACGAAAACGAGGCTGGCAACACCAGACATCCAAACGGCAGCTCGACTTAATAGAACGAGACAAAGAAGACCAAGAAGTGCTTGAGCGATTAGCTCGACAAAAGAAAAATAATTGGGACGTTTAATAACGGTACCATCTATCATTGTCTTTACTAAATTAGCCTGAATATCATGAGGGTACATTGCACCTACAGGAGTGGGTATAATATTTGTTCCCTCAAATGTAGCTCCTATTATCAAGATACTACCCTGAGGTATATTCTCTCCCCTTATATCCCCTAAGCTAACACGTTTAAATTTATTCCAGTACGTGTTATATACTGTTCCATCATTTAACGTAGAGATCTTGTCATACGCAGGGATACGCACCCATTCAATACCAATATCGTTTGTTTTTATTTGATAGGATATATCTCCTACTGCTACTCTTAGTATTTCAAGAGCAAAAGAAGGGTAAACCTTTTTATTAGCAGAAACAATAATTGGTACTTTTCTAACTACACCATCTATGTCAGGTACAGCACCTATTGATCCATAACCGTCTGTGGATTTAGCTAAAACTTCCCATGGTAATAATATTCCTGGAAAATCTAAAGTATATTCTTGAGCTGGTATTCTACCTAAAGTTGCTGTACCGACGTGTAATTCTCTCTCAGTTTGAATTTGATTGGTCGGGGCAGTAGCTAATATAGTAGGATAATATTGTAATGTTTCTGCAAGATTCCAATCACCATTAAATCTATCTTTTTCTGAAAGTATAATAGAAAGCGCAACCAGGTTATTGGGAGGAATATTATTTAACTCAAAGGCAAACTCATCTCTTGGCCATGGCCATTGACCTAATTTTTTTAGTGACTTTTCATCTATATCAACCAAAATTATTTGATCAGATAATTGCACCTCGTGATTACGTTGAAGCATATCAAAATAATTTAATCTTGTTGCTTCTAATAAAAAAGGATCAGCTACTCTTAGAGCTAAAAGAGCAAGTAAGGTAATCCCGGCATGCCAGAGTTTCATCTTACTCTTGAGTTACTGATGTTGAACATCCACCAACTGTCATGCAGTCGACGCTTAAAGTATATGTTTGATTTGTTCCACTCATTTGCTTTAAAATTAAATCAGTTCCATATAACCCGTCAAGAGTAATATTGGCATTGTGTGTAGCGCCATTCCCTTTCTGTCTAATGAATACATCATTATAGTCATTGTAAATTGTAAGGTCAATATTTTTCGCACCATTACTTTGCTGCTTTATTTGGACCTCATTATAATCTCCAGCTAAATGCAAATCAAAGCTATGACCATCTAATGCACCTGTTTGGTTTGTTTGTTGAACTGCTAATTTATTGTAATCACCATATAAAGTAATATCTATATCATGACCACCACTCTCATAATTATCTACCCACCAAGTTAAATCAGTATCTGAATCAAGTGTAGTCCATGCAGCACCCTGCGCTAGTTTCATTTGATTACCAGTACCACTTACTTCATCAAAAGTAATATTATTAGGAAGGCCGCCTGAGGTTGTATTAATCTGTACTAAATACATGTCTAAACTAGATGCTGTAATATATGAATTAGTATCAAGCATCTCTATATTATTATTAAAACCATATTGATCTACGCCAAGTTGAAAGGTGTCGCCAGTTTGTTCTAATGATATAACGTTATCGTCAGCATTAGACGCAAACGCTAATAAGCATATGATAATGAAAACTATACCAAATACTATTTTTTTAATCATTTATTACTTCCATACTAGTTCTATACCTCTACGGTCTAACTCATTTCTACATTTCTGTTTTATTTTTGGCTTCTGTCCATTATTTATATAGTCAATAAGTTCCTTTTTAGGTGTCTGTTTAATATAAAAATGTTCAATAGGTGCTGTATGAGGATTACCACCTCTTACGAATTTTTTAGCTGACGGTTTAAATTTAGTTGGCATTATATACTCCTGCTCTTCTAGCATCTTTTATTTTTGCTTTATTTCTTATCTTTTTATTCTTTTTAGATATTGGTTTAAGCATCCATAAATATTCTGTTTTTATTTTAGTCATATTATATATTCAATTGTTAAATTAATCAACTAATTACCTTGTGTAATAGTAATAAAGATATCATCACCACCATTACCTAATATAGTACCTTGATAGCCGTCTAAATTAGATGTTAAACTAAAACTAGCTCCTGAAGCAAAAGTAATACTTATAACACCGTTAACTGATCTATAAAATATTAACTTACCATCTTCTTCAAAGACATTATATTGACTATCTTGATTAAGTCCAAACTGAGCACCTTTAAGAGCCCATCCACCTACACTACCACTTAATTGTTCACTACCTAGCTCATCGGTTGTCCTCAACAGCTCTTCAACAGCATCTAATAAATCAGGTAAAAAATCACCAGCTAGGTAATCAATATCAATCCTGCCGTTTCTTGCATCATAATCAGGATCATTAGCATAATCGTCATAGTCTTTATCAAGTTCATCATAAGCTAAGTAATCTACATCTAATATACCTTGATCCTCATTCATATCAGCTCTTGCTTCTTCTTCAATTTGTTCTTTTACTTCTTGAGGAGGATTAACAATAAACATATTATCAATCATACTAGGAGTGATATTATTTAAAGTAAGCGACTGGCTAGGAGCTGTATCTAAAGTGTTGACCATCGTAGCCTGGTAGGCTTCATTTAAAGTAATTGTGCCACCAAGGTTGGTTACAGTTATTTCTCCTGAGGCATCACCATTTTCATCAGGTAATAAAATAATTAATGATCTACCTATTTCATCTACAGTTGTAGTAAAGTCAGTACCTCTTATTCCTATTGTTGCTGTAGGAGTTTGAATATCTATATTTTTTTTATTCATTATAGCAAGTTTACCTGACGCAAATCTTGCTGTTCCTTGTACGAATTTCATTGTCATTTTTGACTTGCTTGGATCAGGGTCAAAAATAACTTCGTCAATTAAAATTTTTGTATGTTCAGTAAGAGCGAGTTCTGCTTTATCCTTAAATTCAATAAGCATTCTGCCGTTAGCTGTTTCAGCAGTATCGTATAATTGTATTTCAGGGAGAAAGTCAGGGGTGAGAATTAATTGATCAGATTCTCTTAATATTTGAGCTGAACCAGTTTGCTCTATAATATCACCGATGGGGTCAGCAAAGACCCCATTGATGAGTAACAAATTAAGAGTCGTTAGCTGAATCTTTTTGATTAATTTGTATTGTAGCATTATCAGATGTAATATCTAAATTAATAGTAGCATTAGGGGTTGCACAACCTGTTATGTTGCCCGCACATGTACCACTTATCTGGTTAATATCTATATCAGCAGAATCACCATTAAGTTCTACAGTTAAGGACTGTGAACCATCATTCTGTAATGTATTAATGTTATTACTGTCTCCAGTAACATCAAAATTCCATGTGATATCATCTGCTTCCCAATCAATATCAAATACATTAGAATTACCTAATAATATTAGATCAGCATCTAATCTTTCTGCGCTAGCTAAGTAACCTTGATCTAAATCAAATGTATTAGAATCTCCAGTTACGTCAAAATTAATATTAGAAGAATCTGAACTTCCAGTTTCTCCAATATCCCAATCTATTTCATTTGAATCACCAGTAAAATCTAGTTTGTATGTCGAACTATCAGCTACTACTTTTCCAAATAAAATATTTTGATTTCCTAAAAAGTCTAAATCGAAATTTAAACTTGATCCAGTAATTATCATATCTGAACTGGAACTTGAAAAATCAGTACCACCTATCTTATTACCAAAACCAATCTGGTCTATAAATAAGCTTAAAGTGTCACCGGTTTGTTCAATTAGAATTTCATTATCATCAGAGGCTTGCGCGAAAATAAAAGAAGTCGACAATAGCAAAGCTATACTTATAAGTTTATTCATTTTCGTTTACCTTTTCGTTTTGAGGATGCAATTCATTCTTGCCATCATGTTGATGTGGGTGTCTATGCCCATCCTCGATTACCCAGAATCCTCTATCGTGACCCTGGTATATTAATTCTAGTACCCCAGCTTCAATAGCTGTACGTACCGCATAAGTCACTGACTCATTATTTCCCACACCATCTTCAAACTCGACTAGTTGAGTTCCTTGCTCGATAAAACGGAAGACGTCTCCTCCTGAGCCATAACTCAGTATAGTCTTTCTCGTTTGAACATTTAATAATATTTCACCTGTGAGAACCGACACTGCTCTCATAGAAACTGTAACAACATCTTGACGATATCGTTTACTATAACCTATTCCTAGAGTACGAGCTCCTCGTCCTCCTGATTTGATATTTGTATCGTAACCAATAATACCACCTTCTAAAATAATACCAGCGAATAACAATGGTTGAATACCTTTATCGTCTTGACCTGTTTTATTTGCCATATCAGATCTCGCTGATCTAATAATTTGTCTTTCTCTAACTAAATGGTCTATACCATTTCTTTCTACTACTCTAAACCAGGTACCGTCGCCTGCTGTTTTTAGAGCATCAATAACCATCTCAACTCCGCCCTGCGTTACTGCTGTTGAAAAATCTGCAATACCTTCCCTTGCTTTTCTTTGTCCTGTTTTATCTATAAAGCTGTAAACTGTAACTATAGGCTTATCTTTAGCTGGAGGTAATTGTAATAACTCTAAGTAAGAAGGAAGCTTTACAACTTCAGGATTTTCAATACATATATATTTTCTAGTAACTGATTTAGCGATACCAGTTACAACGTCTTTACTCCAGCCCTCTTCATACTTACCTGATTCATACGCACACTGACCCGGTCCTTCTGACCATTGAGGGACTGATGCGCAGCTTGTAAGTAGAAGTGCTGTTAATAAATATCTAACCAACATCAGGATCCTGACCAAAATTACCTGTACCAACTGGAATTTCGATTATTGTCTCTGTACCATTTGAGTCTGTAATGGTCATTTTAATATATTCAGAACCATCCTCATTTGTAATTACTTCATATGTAACTACATTTCCTTCTAGAGTAAAAGATCCAAATCTTACAGAACCATCATTACTAAACATAGATTCAACTAGTTGTTTAGACATTTGAGCATAAATTCTGCTTTCTAAATTACGTATAAATTTAGCCATAGTTGTATTATCAGCTTCTCTTTGTGCTGCCTTTCTAGCAGATTCCAGAGCTTCTTCTATAGCTTTTTTTCTTGAATGTTCTTGATTTTCTATTGTTAGGTAGTGAGCACCTTGACCGCTTCCACTGAATGATGGATTTTTAAACTCATGGACTAATTCCTGAGCGTTAACTATAGATGCTAAAAATAAACTACTTGCGAGTACCTTTTTCATTGACTTTTTCCTTTAGTTTTTCCACTTCTCTGTATTCTAATACTACATTTACTTTTTGTTGAAGTCGGATAAGATCTTGATCAAGCATTCTAGTCTGATCAATCACTCTTATTAATGCCATATGCATTTCTTCTATTTGTGGTTCAATATGTTCTCCAATGAACCACCATACATAATAAATGAAATACCCCATACCAACTGACATTATAACAGGAAAGCCATAATCATTAATAAGCGTAACTATAGTAGGATCTTCTGAAGCAACTAATACTAATTCATCCATTAGTCTCTCCTTACATCAAGCTTATCATCTTCGATAAAATTCTCAGCACGAGCTATTCTATCAATATCGGGTTTTAACTCAAGTGCACTACTAACAAGAAGATCTATTTTAATCATTTCATTGCTCATAGTACGTGCTCTATTCTCAAGCATCTTACAGAAACCAGTTAACGTTTTAATATCGTCAACAATTCCTTCTAGAATTTGTTTAATAACGGTAAAGATAAAGAAACCCATTACTAATGATCCTGCAATGGGTGCTCCGAGTTCGCCTACTAATTCTAAAAATGTTTCCATATGCCTTTATTTAGGCAAATTAGGGGTTAATAAAAAACTTTAACCCCATACTTTTCTTCGAACCTATCTGCGTCTGATATGTTATTAACCATAGGTTCACCTCTTATATTAAGAGAAGTATTTAACAGGACTGAGCATCCTGTTCTTTTTTTCCATTCCTCTAGAATTGCTCTAAAGATTGTAGGCTCGTTTTTTGAGACAGTTTGTATTCTTGATGTACCGTCTTTATGAGTAATGGCTGGCAAATTAGGATCAGTACAGTCGACTACCATTTGCATATAAGGTGAAATATAACCTGGCTTAAAATGCAAGTTAACATCTTCTTCTAATACAGCAGGAGCAAACGGTCTAAATTTCTGCCTTCTTTTAATAGTATTAACTTGATCTTGAGCTTTAGCTCCTCTGGGATCAGCTAGTAAAGATCTATTACCAAGAGCTCTAGGTCCAAATTCAGCTGGACCAACCGCTACACCACACATACCATATTTTTTAATATGAATTACTATTTCTTTTGCTAGAGCTTTAATAGGTTTAGATGGTTCAATATTAAATCCTAAGTATGGATGTTCCCAGTTTACTTTTTTGCCGTAGGCTAAAGCGGCAGCGCCAAGCGACCCCCCAGCGTCTCCAGGATTAGGAAATATCCATAAGTTACCTTTGCATTGTTCATGTAACTTAGAGTTAGCTACACAATTAAGAGCAACACCTCCTCCGTAAACAACATTATCAGATATCTCTAGAGCCTTATTAAACAGCCCCTCTAATTTATTCTCTAAAATAATTTGTGCATTAAATGCAATATCAGCAGGCTTGTATCTATCAAGTCCCATTGCATCAACCATAGATTTAGGTATACCTTTGTGTAAGTTATGACTGAATAATGAAAAGAGTTTAGGTAATAAGTCCTTTTTATATTTTCCGAATGCAGCCATGCCCATAAAAATATATTCTTCATCAAGAGGTCTTAATCCTACAAAATGAGTTAATGCTGTATACCACAACCCTATAGAATTAGGATAGCTTTTAGTGTATACTTTTTTGTATTGAGCGTATCCATTATCATCATATGAACACTTCCATATAGTAGTCGTATCCCACTCACCAATACTATCAACAACAACAGCCGCTGCTTCATTATAGTCTGATGTTTGGAAAGTTGCAGCTGCATGTGACTTGTGATGATGGAATGTTTTATCTGGACTCCATGCAAGTTGTCTCTTTGAAAAAACAGTATTAAATTGACCAGCATATAACTGTCTAGTCTTTTTAAGAAATGGTTTTTCAAAAAGTGCTGTTGTTTTTATATTAAAATTACTATCAATATAATCTTTAAGCTCAGATGAGATATATTTCTCATGTTTATTACCTGAAAACCTCTCTGAATGAGAAGCAAATACGATATCACCATTTTTATTAATTACTGATGCTGCTGCATCATGAAAACCTTCACTCCATCCTAAATACATAAATCACCTCATAAAATTATCGTACAAATATTTAGCATACTCCTCATGCGCTTTTGGTCCCGGATGACCTAATGGCATTTTATCTAAATTATTTTTTTCTGTAAATTCGTTAAAAGATAAAGAACGACTATCAAAACCTATACTCTGATTACCGGTTAGCTTCTCTTTTAAATCATTTACATAAGTTTCAACAAACTCTAAGCCTGTCTTAAGACCTAAATTACGGTTGTTAAAAGTTTTTGATATTGTATATTTGTTTCCTTGATGAAACCAGCCTTGATAATAATCTATATTTAAAAGCTTGCAAGTCATAACAATATCATACATATAGAAAAAGGTTTTACTTATTCCTGTTTCATTTGTATAAACATTTGAATAATAATCCTCATACTCAGTTTTAAGAGCTCTCCAAGGATCAGAACCTAATCTAGCAGGAGAAAATTGAAAAAAAGGATCAGGTCTAGGCATATCCCATTTATGACTAATTAAATGACTATCTAAGTGAATATTTTCTACTCTTGCTATATCGCTCCATAATATTAAACATTTAGTAATGTTTCTATCTTCAAATAGTTGTTCTTTTGTCGTGCGCCATATTCTTTCATTTGAAGATCCAGGCCATGCTTTATTAATAACATCAATGTCAAGAAGCCTACCAAGATGAGTAGAATACCTCTCTTCTTCAGGGTTCTGTAATTCATCACCATAACTAAAACTGCAACCGTTAACTAATAAAGTCATTTTCTTTAAAATATGTACTTACCCATTCACCCATAAATTTATGAGCTTCTCTTCCTGGATGCCCCATACTAAATAAAGAGTTAGGTAAGTTATTGTCCTTTCTTAATGTTTCAAATGAGTGCATGTCTTGAGGTTTATAACCATATACATGATCTTTTGTATCAAAAAAATCAATATAATAGTTAATGTTATCTAATAATAATTTATTATCTCTTACATCAGTATCTAAAACCTTACTATGTCTTACATATCTTTCTAAATTAGATTTGTATTGCATTTGTAAAATAGGTATATTTCTAGCTTCACAAAGTAATTGTATATTAGCCATCATAGTTAAAGTATCTAATGCTAATTTAGATTCATTAGCAATAAAGCCAAAATATCCTTCAAGTGCTTCTCTTACATAATAATCTTTTATATTTTGCGTATTTTGAGGAGTAATTTGATTAATGCCACAATCAAAAGCACTGTTATCCCAAAGTTCAGGTTTAAAAAGTTCAAACCTTAACGGATCAGACCACATTATAACTACAGCTTCTGGATTATTAGAACTTAAATACTTAGTTGTTTTCCTAAAGATATTAAAGTTACACGAAGCTGGCTCAGCTTCATTAATAACTTCTTTATTTAAGTTATTAGAAACTACTGTAGGATAACAATACTTACTGCAAATTTGCAGCGTGTCATGCCTACCTGTACCTATTCCATAAGTATAACTGCAACCATTAAAATAAATCAATCTTCATAAATGAAAGGGTCATTTTTTTTCATTCTCCATAATTTATATTTAACTAATAACTTTCTATATATTCTTTGAAAGAAATTTAGTTTCACTTTTTTATTTTTAAACTTTGATAATTCATCCATTAATTAAGCCTTTTATAATCATCACCATATAAAGATACGTAGGAAGTATTTTCTATATCCTCGGCTTGAACAGTTTTACGATCTTCACTTTTAGGAAACCCTAACGGATCCTGATACGCTATTGAAAATCGTCCATAACCTTCGTGTATTTTAGTAGGCGCTATTCCTGCATGATCAACATTACCAGGGAAAATAACAAGTCTACCTGGTTTAGGATTAACACAGTCAACTACATTATGATCTTCATCTGCAAATTTAGTTTCACCACCCCAGTTATGATCCCAACACATATTAGGATAAACCATATAAGTTAACCCTTTAGGATTATTAGGTGAATCTTTATGATACATAGGTGAGTCACCGAACTTAAAATTATTCATTAAAGCTCTAGAGAATAAAGGTGTTTCAATATCCAGCTCTAAAAGTCTTTTTTGCATTATATCATTTATATCTTGAATAATACCATGAAAGCCTACCCATTGTTCCCACTTAAGAGATTTACATAACGTAGCAGACTTAGCTCCATATTCTTGCATATCATAACCAAGTCCCCAGAAAGGGTAGCTTGCAAAATAGTTATCCATATGTTCTAATTGAGCATCAGAAAAGATGCCATCGACCACCGTACATACTTTAGATTTTATCACATTCATATTATTATTTATATACCTCTAAGACCTGCTGTATGCATCTAAAAGTGCTTCACCGGTTAGTTCATGACCAAAGAATACTACCTCTCCAGTCTCTTTAATTTCTCTTTTTATAACCCCATTATTGTACTCAATATCTAATACAGAGCCGTCTTCTCCTCTAGTATCATACCACATTGAATTAAAAGCATGAGCATGTATTGATTTAACTGTTGATGCCCATTTCTCTGCTTCTAATAAAGCTCTTTGCCTTTCTACTATTTCATCATATTGACTCATTAAAAATCTCCTGGGGCTACTTGACAACATATAAGCCCTCTATCTCTCCACATATTTACTACTGTATCTCTATCATCAAAAACTAAAGTAGGGTTATAACCTAAACTAATGAGATGATCTAGCATACCAGATTTTAAATCCTGATCAGCATCATAGTTATCATCTGGTCTCATTATCATAGTATCATATGGAATATCTTTTAGTTGTAACGCAGTTATGTCATGCTGCGCTTGATTTCTACCTGTTAAAATAACTATTTTATGTCCCTGCGCTGCAAGCGCTTTAGCAACTGAATGAACCTGATCTTTAGGAGTATCATCTTTAGTAGCATCTACAAATCCACTCCAATCTTTTCTACCCATAGATCCGTCTAGGAATTTACGCCTATGATCTAAGTCCATTAATGTTCCATCTACGTCAAAAATTACGTCCATCATTTACACCTGGTTCTTGAATAAGTTTAATAACAACAAATTTACCATCCCTCTTACCTTGACTGTAGAGCATATCATACATAGCACCTGCTCCGTCTTTATGCCCTTGTCTATAACCTAAGTATTGGGCTAACATACCTATACCTAAAATAATTCCTACAGTTAGTTCATTCATATCTACCTTCCTCTAATCCTATCGAGAAACCGAATCTGGCTCCTTGAGGTTCAGGGTCATGATATACACCGCATGGTATATAAAGTAAATCCCCGTTATATAAATTATAGCTGCTTCCATCATCAAATGCAAATTTAGTTCTACCTGATCCTTGTATGAAAAATACATTAGCTGTATCTTTATGTCTGCCATGTGATCCTGATTCTCTTGATAATGAACCGTATAGATGAACTGACATATCTCCAGTACGTGATGGAAATATATTTTGTATTTGATCTGCTAGATCAACAATATTTTGAAATTTATCGTTTAAGAAATGAATTAAAAAGCCGCCTGCTTTCATATGCCTGGTAAGCTGCTTATCCATATTGATTAGCTCAATAACATCATCCCACTTATAATTAAGAGTAGGAACAGCATTAGGAATATAAAAAGGGGTGCGGCTATTAACCGCATCCCTTAGCTCTTTAGATAATAACCAATTAGGCTGCTTCTGCATACTCTAAAGCCTTTTCTAATGCCTTAATCTTAAGGTTTTTAGATTGACCATACCAAGCACTTTGTAGTCTTGAATCAGCATCATTACCTCTCTCATGATCAGTATAATAAGTGACTGCATTAAAAGCAGACCACCATGATCCTTGAGCATAATTAGCGCCAGGCTGTGAGTTAAGAAGTTCTTCTAACCTTTGACCAGGTCTAGATATTACTAACTCATCAGACTCTTTCTTAGAGTAAGTAGGAAATAGATCGTTAAAATATTCTCTAACGTTATCTAATTTAAATTCCTTAGTACCTAAGAACTGAGCCATTTCTTTATACTGGTTCATTTTAAACTCGGCTACACCAAGCATTCTTTTTACTTCTTCAGCGTCAAATTGCTTTTTATGATTAAGTTTAACAACATTATTAGCTTCTTGGCTTAATGAAAGAGTTAAAGTATTATTACAAACAACTCGTATAGGTGTAAATCTAACATCAATAGACTGTCCAAATCTATGAGGGTTAGTAAATAGTAAATATGAATCTACTTTATCACCACCGAATAACTCAAATGAGTCATTTACTTTAGCAAGACCCCATACTATCTGACCACCTTTAAGTGAACCAGCGGTATGCATTTGCATGTCTCCTGATCTGACGAAGTCGTCAAAGAATTCAAAAGCTTCAATATTCTGAACTGGGTTCCAGTTCTTACCAACAATATCTAATACTTTATTATCAGAAGATCTAACCAATGCTTTCTTTTCAGGTACTTCTGCACCTTCTAAAGTAACAAGGGTTTGTTTTTCAACTGACCAATCTAGCTCAGCTGCTTCCATCATTTGCTGGGGCGAAAGATCAGCAGGTACTTCGTGTCCGAGTCCGTGCCAAGGTAATTCTCCAGCGTAGGCCATAGTTTCAACTTCATGTGACATAATATTTCTCCTTTGTGTCAATTAATTTATAACTATATTATAGTCGCTAGAGCGTAAGAGGTCAACTCCTTTTACCAATTAATTCCATTTCTTTGTTTTAGTCTGATTCTGTCTTTAGAATAGTATTGTATATTAAAACATAATCTTTCTTTAGAATCCTTTTGTGGGAGAGGCCTGTGGTACCACCAAAACGGCATTATATAAAGTTTATTATTTTGAACCGTTATTGTTTCTTCTCTGAATTTATTAATAGCCGGATCAACATTAAGCATTTGTAATTGACCACCTTCTTTAGGAATATCTAAATAAAAAACTGTATTAAGCTCTGCTTCAGGGTGATTATGCCATACTGATCTATTGTTAGTATTATTTTGAGAGTATAACCATACTTTAAATTCTGGTAATGATCTATTAATAGGTTTAAAGTGGTAATCTATAATATCTATCCATAAAGGTTCTATTATATCTAAAACTTTTTGTATTGTTATCCTTTTACTGTAACCTGAACCGTTACTATTTTTTAATGCTAGGTAGTATTCATCTATAAGTTGCTGCTTATATGGTAATAATAAATCATTAATAGGAAAATCAGCAGAAAAAGGATATGCTTGTGCCATTAATATGAGCGGGGTATTGGATTTCCTTGAGGATTAAGAGTATAGTCAATACCATTAATGTATAATTTATTATTTTTCCAGAATCTAATCACTTTAGGGTTATCAGTATTAAAAGCTTGAGAAAGAACAAAAATAGCTTCAGGATTATCTAATTCACCGTACTCAGTCATTCTATCTAGCTCAGTAAATGCAATATCAATATTTGTATAGAGTGATCTATCAAAATACTCTACACTAGCTGGTTCTGCAAAGATATTTTCCGACCATAATAGCCATTTACCTGATTCGGTCGCTTCAGAGTCAGTAGTTACCTTATATGTTTCAATTGCATAATCTGCAAGAGAAGGGTCGTCAGTTATATAATCTTCTATACCATTAACCATTTATATTCTCCCTATAAAATTCTTTTTCTTTATCCCTGATATTAGGTAAATTATTATCTAGTATTAATCTATCTATATTGCCAGGCCAGTAACTCTGGTTACTAGGATTAAAATACTGAGCAAACGACCCTATTTCTGATTCTACATCAACATAATGAAAGTAGTGTTGAAAAGCATACTCATTGTTGTATGGTTCTCTATGATGTGGAATCTCGCACCCTTTATAAATTAATATATCAGAGACCTTGAGCTCAACTTTTTGTTTACCATTTTTCGCTTCAAGCCAGACAGGCCATGGAGGTCCTGAATAAGCAAACGGCATTGTAACTGATACCTCACAGGCAAGTCTATCTACATGCCACTTCATACCTTGAGTATCGTTTAAATGTACTCTACCAAAGTGGAAGGTAGGAATTAATCTTAATCCAAATTCTTCTTGCATTAAATCAAGAAGAAAAGCATGCATCTTTGCATATGGATTATTTATGCCATTATGAGTTTGTATATCATTGCAGAATCCGGCATTAAAACACTTATATTGAGTTTTAAAGAGTATATCTTCATCATCATTCTCATACTGATCTAAATTCTTATTAGAAAAGTCTATAATATCTTCAATTAATTTAATCGGTACAATATCTCTTAAAATAACATACCCTGTATCATTTAATTGTTTTCTATTATGATTAGCCATAATAATATTTATGCAGTAAGCAGCTCAATAAGCATAATTGTTATGCCCATAGTAAATGCACCGTATAAAAAATAGATTGCATTAAACACTCTATTAGCTGATTCATCTTGCTTATCAAATGACTTCATCATCTTTTCATAACTTTTTTGTACTTTTGAATTCATAATTATTTTTTTCCTATATATTTTAAGTCTGATTTAGGTATCACTTGATACGCTCCTTTATTATAGGCCGGAGCTATTGCATAATTAGAAGAGATTTTTAATCTCTCTTCTTTAAAAGCCTTTTCCTCTCTAATACGTTCTAATCTATGCTCTTCACTTTCTTTAGGTTGTAACAACTTAGATTTAAGATTTCTTAAATCGCTCATATAAGCTGGCTCAGAAGGCCTAGAAGGCGTCTCATAACTTCTGGAGGTCTTGAAGCTATGAGACTTTTTAGGCTTAGATAAACTACTTGTCTTTCTTTTACGACCATGCATATCATAGCGCAAAGAGTTAACAGCGTTTATCATTCCCATTATAATACCTTAAGACCTTCTCCAGACATTGCATAGTTATAAGCAAATCTTAAAAGTCTATCAGGGTTAGTTTCGTTCTCTACGTATGCCAATGCCTTAGCTTTAGTTAGCTCTTTAGCATGAGACATATCAATCATAGTTAACATTGCTTCTTTCTTCTCACCGAATGATTCTGCGTCGCGTATCTTTTCTAAGTGTTCAGTTAAGTTTAACATATATTTTCTCCGTTTATATTACTATATTATATACTCATAATGATTATAAATCAACTGGTTTTTAAACAAAAAGAAGGGGAGCTTTTCATCTCCCCGTGGGCTTTAAGTAACCACCTTGACATAGTAACGACTATGACGCCGAAAGCAATTAAGAAGCAGCTCTTAACGCTTTGTACCCAGCAGCCACAACAGCTCTGGTAGGTGTACCTACTCTATAGAAAGTTTTAGTTCTTCCTTTAGAATCAGTTTTGCTATTTGCATATACAGCAAACCCGTTAGTTCTTAAATCTGAGATTCGAGCCCTAATGGTAGCTGCTGAAGTGCCATAAAAGTTAGCCATTTGAGCGGCAGTCCTTTCATTTCCTTCTACAACTAGCGTATTATATACTTTATCAAAAATAGACATATGTCTTCTCCATAATTATGTAAATACACCGTGTATTTACTTCTAAGTCCATATTATATGAACTTTTATTCTATAAGTCAACTACTTTAGGGTAATCTTTACAGTTTTTTACGTATTGTTCATGGTCAACCCATATACCATCTTTGTTTACGTACCCTCTATCGAAGTTTTTCTTTTGTATTTCAAATAGTTCTTTATACGCATTACTATCTTTAGGTGCATATCGTTCACTACCTGGTGATGCTTGTACAGCTATCTTTTTAAGTTTAGTATCAACGGCAAGACATTCACCGGCCATCTGAAGTGGTAATGTATAGTCGGCACCGTAGATATATGCAAGTGTCATATCATAACCGTAGGTTTTATTAAAAGCGCTCTTACTTATAATGAAACTATTAAGGCATTGATGCTTTCTACTTGGATCTTCCTCTAAATTTTCATAAAAAGTACGAGCACCACGAAAAAACTGAAATGTAAGAGGTATTTGATGCATGGGGCCGTAGAATCTATGAAAATCACCATCAACTAACATCTTTTTACACTTATCATCATCAAAATCAATAACAATATCCATATCTAGTAGTGCGTTCCACATAAAATTGGTTTTTCTCATCAAAATATTACGGCAAACCTCGTTTCCCCAACCTAAATCTTGTTCAACACGATATCCCTTCCAATTTTCCGGTAAATTCACCGAAGTTAAGGGCTCATCTTGAGATCCATCATCTATTACTGTGAAATTAAAGTATTTTTCGTATGGTTTATAGTGCTCCACAACTTCCATGAACAAATCATAGTTGTTATAGTACGTATAGTTAATGTTTAACCATTTATCTGTCATAAAAAAATTGTATAGTGCGTCTTTTCTTGTCTTCAAACACCGGAAGAGTAAAATGTACGCAAGGTGCTATTACTAATACACCAAATCCATAAGAAGGTGCGGTTATTATACTATCGCCGTAGGCGCCAACGCCGTCGGCAGCCGGTTCTCTCATACAAACGTTATGGCCACCCCATTCCTCTTGCCATTCATGGTTAAGAAAGATCGTTAAACCTGCAATATGGTTAAGATCTGAATGAGGGGGTATGGCTTGACCGTAACCAACTTCATGGAAGCCCCTACGTATAGTACAAGTATCATCAATAGATTCGACGTTATTAAATATAAAATCGTGAATAGGTTTATCGTCAAACTGATTAGACCACTTATACTGACCTAATACCCAATGATCATGCATGTCAGGGAAACTAAAGTCCTCTACATGTTCATTAAAGCAATCGTTATGATCAACATCTTTAATAAGATCTTTAAATATATAACAATTAGAATAACGTTTAACTACTTGCACTATCTATCGTCTACAATTTCTTCTAAGATACCTAATGCTTCGGCAGCTATTAATAATATACCGCAGGTAACCAAAGAACCGAAACAGAGATAAACCCCTGCTACTATTCTAAGAGCTGATTTAACAAGCGATACGTTAAGGTGATTAAGATTCATAATGTTCTCCTATAATGTTATTATTATAGTCTCAAGTAAGGCCGATAGCAACCACAATGGTATATGGAGCCGGCGGCCTAAAGACATAAATATGTAGCTGTTCTTAGTCTTTGAAAGTCCAATCAGCTTTAATCTCTTCAAATAAAGCATTTACAGTAGGTTCCATTATAAAGTCCTCATGCCAACTAGGCATCTCTTTATATGTAATGGGATGACCTATTAGTGTATCAATAAACTCAAAGACAGTGGTAGACCATTCACCATTAATAAAGCATGTACCTTCTATAGGCCCATCTTTAATACCAACACCCTTATCAAGTCTAAGTGCTTCAACCTTCTTCTCTATTTCTTTTTTCATATTATTCTCCTGTATGCCAATATTATAACATATTCAGACCCCCCTTTCAACTATTTTTTAGCGCGCAGAAATTTTTCATATACGGGTTCTCAGAAAAAGTTTCAACCCTTTGAGAGACCGCTCACTGAACGCTGTTATCTAGATCCCCTATATCTCGGAATAATCCTGCCCCGATTCTGACGTGTTTTGGTATGTGAGAGTGCTGCTTTTGTTTAGTCTCCTAGCAGCTGGGAGATTAGTAGTAGGGGGGACTACTTACATAAGATCTGTTGCCTCCACAAAATGCGTTGCCCTTACTATATCGTCTAGGTCAGTTACACAACCTGTCAT